>WBZS01000378.1_pt1 | contig 61218 bp, 61 predicted proteins | sample 5204201 | NCBI WGS metagenome assembly WBZS01 (sample SAMN12344357, study PRJNA552823) | activated sludge metagenome | biome: Activated sludge suspended growth; feature: Nitrification reactor; material: Wastewater; isolation source: activated sludge from nitrification reactor of wastewater...
GGCGGCGGGTCAGGTGGGTCAGGCCGCGGGCGTCGAACTCGGCGGCGTACCCGATCATCACCTGTTCCGCCTGAACGGTTTGCGCCCCGGTGAGGTCGTCGCCCAACCGGGTCAGGACCCCGCTGATCGCGGTGGCCTGCTCGAACCCGACCCGCCCGGTCAGGGTGGCCTCCACCAGGGCCGGGTAGCGACCCAACTCGTGGCCCTGCCGGACCAGGCGGAGGGCTTCGGCGCGGGTGGCCCGCTCCGTGACGGGCAACCACGACGTGACGGGCACCCCGACCGCCCGTTCACCCGCCCCGACCTGGTCGGCCTCGGCGCACAGGGTGACCAGCAGTCCCTGGACCCGGCCCGCCACCCGGCGGGCGGCGACCACCCAGCCGAGCCGGTCGGTGTCCGACCCGCCCCCCCGATCACCCTCGACCCGGTCGAGCACGTCAGCCAGTTGCGCCAACGCCTCCCCGACCGGCAACAACTCCCTCGTCGTGTCCATACCCCAGACGCTAACCACCGCCACCGACACTTTCCGCACCCAGGAACAGCTCCCAGGCAAGCCCACCCATTCACTTATTCACTTACACGTTCGAATAGTGGAGTGGCTCGCTGGGGCGGTCCCCCCAGCCGAGCCTTCAGCCGACGGGAGCCTCGCGGTAGCCCAGCGCGAGGTCCTGCTTCTTGAACACCTCGCGGCGGAAGAGCGGGTTGTACGCGACGTACTGCAGGGCGGCGAGCGGCGAGCGCAGGTTGGTGCGCGGCTCCAGCAGGCGCGCCGCGATGGAACCCGGCGCGTTCAGGCGCCGCCGGCACTCGAAGGACGCCGCGGTCAGGTCGTCCGCACTCATCAGGGCCGGGGTGAACGCCGCGTGGTTGAACCGGTAGTCGGGGTGCAGCCACCACCGGCCGCCGTACAGCAGCCGCCCCTCGGCAGCCAACTGCGCGTGCAGGGGCGTCCCCGGGTACGGCATCAGGATGTTGAAGGCGGCGAAGGTGAACTTGCTGGCGATCGCGAAGTCGGCCGTCGCGCGGATCGAGGCGAGGGTGTCCGAGTCGTGCCCCAGCGTGAACGCCGCCCAGGTCTGCAGTCCGTGCCCGCGCAACTGCTCCACGACACCGGCGTAGCCCGTGGCCGCCGCCGCCCGGTTGTGGCCCTTGCGCATGGCCCGCAGGCTGGCGTCCGACAGCGACTCGAAGCCGATCACGTGCCCCAGGCACCCGGAGCGCACCATCAGGTCCATGAGTTCGCGGTCGGCGAGCATGTCGAGCGAGGCCTGCGACACCCAGTGCAGCCGCAACGGGATCAGCGCCGCGAACAACTCCTTCGCCGCGTCGTGGTCGGCGGTGATGTTGTCGTCAACGAAGAAGACGGAGCGGCGTCCCTGCGCCCGCAGTTCGTCGACGACCTCCCCGACCGGGCGGTGCCGGTGCGTCGCCCCGAAGAACCGGCTCGTGGCGCAGTAGCTGCACCGGTACGGGCAGCCGCGGGAGAACTGGGTCAGCGTGATCGGCAGGTATCCCTTGCCCTCGAACAGATCCCGACGCGGTCGGACGCCGTGCTGCGGCACCCCGCAGGTGCCCCCGTCGTAGCGGGGCAGGAGGCGGCCGGCAGCGGCGTCCGCCACGATCGAGCCCCACACCGACTCGGCGTCGCCGGTGACGACGCTGTCGGCGTGGCCGGCGACCTCCTCGGGCAGCAGGGTCGGGTGCATGCCGCCCATCACGACCGGGACGCCGCGGCGTCGGTACTCGGCGGCGATCTCGTAGGCGCGCTTGGCGGTGAAGGTCTCCACGGTGAGGGCGACGAGGTCGGTGGGGGCGTCGAAGGGGATGTCGTCGCGCCGGTCGTCGTGCAGGACCACGTCCACGCCGAGCGGGGTCAGCCCGGCCAGGACCCCCAATTGCAGCGGCTCCATGCGCCCCGTGTCGACGTAGCGGACGAACCCGCGGCGTCCGACCATGCGGCCCAGGTTGGGCTTGATCAGGGTGACCCTCATCCGGACGCCCCCAGTCGCCGCCCCTGCTTGGCGATGATCTCCCGCCGCGACACCAGGTTCGCGGCGAGGTACAGCGCCGCCGCGAGCGGGCTGTGGGCGTTCGCGGCCGGGTGCAGCAACCGGCGGGCGATGCAGCCCGGGGTGTTGAACGCCGACCGCGCGTCGCGGCAGCCGGTCATCAACTCCTCGGGGGTCATCCCCGCCGGCACCAGCATGGCGTCGCCGTAGCGGTAGCCGGGATCGATCCACCAGCGGTCGTGGATCAGCCGCCCCTGGGCCGCGAGCCGCGCGTAGAGCCGGGTGCCGGGCATCGGCATCAGCGGGTTGAAGTTGGCGAGCGCGAACCGGTGCCGCGTCGCGAAGTCGGACGCCGCGGGTGCGGTCCCGGGCCCGTCGTCGTCGTAGCCGATGACGAACGTGCCGTAGATCATGAGGTGGGCGGCGTGGAACGCGCGGATGACCCGCTCGTAGTCGGCGTGCAGGTTGGCCCCCTTGCCGATCGCCCGGAGGGTGGCGACCGAGGTGGACTCGAACCCCACGATCACGACCCGACAGCCGGCCCGCCGCAGCAGGCCCAGCAGCGCCGGGTCCTCGGCCACGTCCATGGAGATCTGGCAGGCGAACCGCCGCCGCAACGGCACGAGGGCCTCCAGCAGGGCGCGGGCGGCCGGAGGGTCGGCGTAGAGGTTGTCGTCGACGAAGAACAGCATCCGTTCCGGCCGGGCGGCGATCTCGGCGACGACCTCGACGACCGGGCGCGTCCGGACGCCGGCGCCGAAGAACGCGTGGATGGAGCAGAAGTCGCACGCGAAGCGGCACCCGCGCCCGAACTGCACCAGCCCGAGCGGCGCGTACCGCTTGCCCGCGAACGCCCGGGTGTCGAACCGGACGCCCCCCAGCCCGTTCGCCCCGGCCGAGTCGTAGCGGGCCGCGAGGCGTCCGGCGGCGAGGTCGGCGAGCAGGCGGGGCCAGGTGTCCTCGGCCTCGCCGACGACGACGGCGTCCGCGTGCGCGGCGGCCTCGTCCGGGCACATGCTGGGGTGGAAGCCGCCCAGGATCACCGGGACGCCGCGGGCCCGCCACCGGTCCGCCAGTTGGTAGGCCCGCCGGGCCGCGAAGGTCTCCACGGTCAGGGCGATCGCGTCGGCGTCCGGGCACACGGGCAGGGGCTCGACCAGCTCGTCGTGGAAGGACAGTTCGATCGGTTCGGGGGTGAGGGCCGCCAGCAGCGCGAACACGAGCGGCTGCATGGCATCGCCGGCGCGGACGCCGGACATGCTCGGTCGCACCAGGGCGATCCTCATGCGTCGACTCTACGGCGGCGGCACCCGCACCGGGAGGCGGCGGCGGTCGTACGATCCGCTCATGGAGTACAGACGCCTCGGCCGGCTCGGCCACGCATCCTCGGTTCTCATCTACGGCGCCGCGTCGCTGTCCGAGGTGACCCAGGACGTCGCCGACGCGTCGATCGAGGCGGCGCTGGCGGCCGGCATCAACCACGTCGACACCGCGGCGTCCTACGGGGACTCCGAACTGCGGCTCGGCGCGACGCTGCCGTCGTGGCGCGACCGCGTGTTCCTGGCCAGCAAGGTGGAGGAGCGCGACTACGCGGCCGCGTGGGCGTCCATCAACCGATCGCTGGAGCGGCTGCGCACCGACCGGCTGGACCTGCTGCAACTGCACAACGTGAGCACCTGGGAGACCATGGAGCGGGTCACGGCCGCCGACGGCGCGCTCCGGGCCGCCGTCCGCGCCCGCGACGAGGGGCTCACCACCGGACTGGGCATCACCGGCCACACCCACGAGGCGCCGAGGATCCATCTGGAGGGCCTGCGCCGCTTCGACTTCGACACGGTGCTGACGCCGCTGAACCACCGCCTGTGGCGGGTTCCGGGCTTCGCGGACGCCTTCGGTGCGCTCGCCGCGCAGGTCGCGGCCGGTGATCGCGGCCTGATGACGATCAAGGCGATCGCGCGGCGGCCGTGGCCGGTGGGGGAGCCGCGCTACGCCACCTGGTATGAGCCGTTCGACGACCAGGACTCGATCACCGCCGCCGTCTCCTGGGTGTTGGACGGGCACCCCGAGGTGACGGGCATCGCCACCGCCGGCGAGACGCGCCTGCTCGACCGGATGCTCCGGGCCGAGTCCGGCCGGGTCGGGGCGGCCTACGCGGCGACGTTCCTCGACGGGCTGCCCGAGGAGGCGTACTCCTCGGTCTTCGTGGACGCCTGAGCCGGGTCCGACGAAACGCGCGGCCGCGGCGTCCAAACTTTGTCAAATGTTTGGTAAGGTGCCCGCGTGCTCACCACGGATGAGGGCCTGTACACGGTCAAACAGGTAGCCGCGCTCACGGGCGTCCTGGAGACGACGCTGCGCGTCTGGGAGCGGCGCTACCAGGTGGTGACTCCGCAACGATCCACGGGGGGGTACCGGCTCTACGACGAGAACCAGGTGGCCCGGTTGCGGACGATGGCGGCCCTGGTGGCCGACGGCGTCCCCGCTTCGGTGGCCGCGAAGACCCTGCCGCCGCCCGGCGTGCCCGAGGGCCCGCCGCAGCCGCTGGACGACCTCGACCTCGTCGAGACCGCGCGGCGCCTCGACGCGGGACGCCTCGACTCCCTGCTCGCCGAGGCGCTGGCCCGGGCGCCGCTCGAGCATGTGGTCGACGACTGGCTGCTGCCCGAACTGGCCCGGCTCGGCCGGGAGTGGGCGGCCGGGGAGATCGGCGTCGCCCACGAGCACTTCGTGACGGCGGGGGTGATCCGGGCGCTGGGCCGGGCCTTCGCCGAATCGCCGGATCCCGGCAACGGGGCCCCGGTCCTGGTCGGCATGGGGACCGGAGCGCACCACGAACTCGGCCTGTTGGCGTTCGCGGCGTGCCTCCGTCGGGCGGGCGCGAGCGTGGTCTACCTCGGCGCCGACGTGCCGGTCGCCGACTGGGTGTCGGCCGCGGTGGGCCTGCATCCGCGGGGCGCGGTGATCGGCGTCCCGCTCGGGTCACCCGTGCGTCACGCCCAGGAGATCGTGGACCGCCTGCGGGAACTGACCCCGCCCGTCGCGATCTGGGTCGGGGGCGGGCTGGCCGGACGCCTCAAGGGCGTTGACCAGTTGCCGGCCGGGGTGGCCGTCGCCGCCTCCGAGGTGGCGACCTCGCTGCGCTCGGGGCGGGCCCCCGCCCCGGCGGCGGAACACATCACACACACACCTTAGACAAACATTGGACAAACATCGGATTCTCGGCTACCTTGGTGGTGGCGGTCGACACGGACCACCCCAACCTGACAAGGAGAGACCGATGGATCGGGATCGACTGCGGCAACTGTGGGTCACCGGCTCGGAGGCCCTCTGCATCTACGGCACCCTGCTCGGCACCGGCCTCATCGGCGCCCGCGTGGAGGAGTCGTCCGGCGGGCGCTTCGCGGCGGACGCCACCCTGCTGGCCCCGGCCGCGACGGCGTTCTCGATCTGGTCGGTGATCTACCTCGGCCTGTTCGCCTACACCGTCTGGCAGTGGCTGCCCGCGAACCGTACCTCGGAGCGCGCTCGGGCCACCGGCTGGCTGGCGGGGGTGTCCATGCTGCTCAATGCCGCCTGGCTGCTCGTCACGCAGGTGGGTCTGATCTGGCTGAGCGTCGGCGTCATCGTCGCGCTGCTCGTCACCCTGACCGTTCTCGTCGTCCGCCTCAGCGCGCTCCCGGCGGTCGGCCTGGCCGACCGCCTCATCATCGACGGCACCTTCGGCGCCTACCTCGGGTGGGTGACCGTGGCGACCGCCGCGAACGTGGCCGCCGCCGGAGTGGACTCCGGGTGGACGCTCGGCCCGGTCGGCGACCAGGTGCTGGCCGCCGGCGTCCTCAGCGTGGCCGCCGCCGTCGGCGTCCTGTTGGCCCGCACGCAGGGCGGACGGGTGGCGATCGCCGCCGCCCAGGTCTGGGGACTGTCCTGGATCGCGGTCGGACGCCTCACCGCCGGCCCCGAATCCACCCCGGTGGGCACGGCCGCGCTCGTGGCCGCCGCCGCGATCGCCGCGGCCGTCGCGCTCACCCTGCGCCGGGTGCGCCCCGCCCTCGTCCCCGCCCACGCCTGACGGGCGCGTCGGGGGTCACCACCAACAGATAGGTCGGCTCGGCGTCCGGGGGGATCCGTACCTCCCGGGCGCTGCCGCGCACCCGCAGCCGGCGCAGGTCGGCCGCCGCGCGCTTGAGATCGGCGGACGCCGACGCGCCCTTGAGCGCGACGAGGCGTCCGCCCGGCAGGAACAGGCGCGCCGTCCAACCGAGCAAGCGGCTCAGCGGGGCGACGGCCCGGCACACCACGACGTCGTACACCTCGGGATGGGTCTCGGCCCGACCGCGCACGACCCGCACCCGCTCGGCCAACTCGAGTTCCTCGACGACCGACTGCAGGAAGGTCGCCCGGCGGTCGAGGGGCTCCAACAGCGTGACCCGCAGGTCGGGCCGGGCCAGCGCCAGCGGGATGCCCGGCAGGCCGGCCCCACTGCCCACGTCGACCACGCACGCACCCTGGGGCACCTCCGGGGAGACGGCCAGGCTGTTCAGCACGTGCCGGATCCATACCCGCTCGGACTCCCGCGGACCGATCAAGCCCCACTCGACCCCGCGGGTCACCAGGGCCTCGGCGTACCGCTCGGCCAGCGGCAGGGCCGCACCGAAGGCGTCCGCCGCGAACGGCGGTGCGGGCGGCGCTGCGGCCACGTCAGGCCTTGGGCATCACGACGACGCGCCGGTGGGGCTCCTCGCCCTCCGACTCGCTGATGAGGCCGCCGGCGGCGATCGCATCGTGCACGATCTTCCGCTCGAACGGGTTCATCGGCGACAGCCGCACCGGTTCGCCCGTCTCGGCGACCTCGGCGATCGCGTCGGCGGCCAGGTCCTGCAGTTGCGCGCGCCGCTTCTCCCGGTGCCCCGCGATGTCCAGCATCAGCCGGCTGCGGTGCCCGGTCTCGGTCATGACGGCCAGCCGCGCGAGCTCCTGGAGGGCCTCGAGCACCTCCCCGTTCCGGCCGACCAGCACCTCGGCGTCCGTGATGATCGAGATGTGGGCGCGCCCACCCTCGTTGTAGGTGTCGATGTCGCCGTCGAGGTCGGCGATGTCGAGGAGACCCTCGATGTAGTCGGCGGCGATCTCACCCTCGTTGGTGAGCACCTCCTCGCGGCGGCTGCGGGTCGGGGCCGCCGCCCCGCCGGCGGGAGCGTCGTCGTCCGACTCGGCGTCGGCCGCGTCCTCCGACTCGTCCGGCTCCGTCGCGGCGTCCTCCGGGGACGCCGCCCCTTCGGGAGAGCCGTCCGAGACGGGGGAGTCGTCCTCCGCCGCGTCCGCCCCGTGCGCGTCCACCATGTTCTCGTCCACGCCGTCCGGCGTCGTCTGCTCGTCGCTCATCTCACTCCGTTCAGGAAACCCCCGCCCTGGCGGCGGGGTCAGGGCTTCTTGCGCTTGGCGCGGGTCTGCTTGTTCGGCTGCTGGCGCTGGATGGTCTGGCGGTCCCCCGAACCGGACGCCTCCGGTGCGGCCGGCGACGCGTCCTCGGCCCCGGCGACCGGCGGTTCGGCGGGCTTCTTCGAGCCGGCCGGCGCCTTCTCCGGGGAGGACGGCCGCGCCTGCCGGGCGACCTTCGTCGGGTCGTCGTTGACGGTCGCCTTCGGCTTGCGTTCCATCCCCAACCGCTTGCGCAGCACCTCTTCCGGGTCCTTCCCCTTGGCGCGCATGCGCTCCTCCCAGTCGATGTAGGCCGGGGTGTTGGGGGAGGGGGAGTTGTGGATCAGGATCCACTGCTGGCCCAGCGTCCAGAGGTTGGAGGCGAACCAGTAGATCATGACGCCGATCGGCACGCTGATGCCGAAGAACAGGTACATCAACGGGAACGTGTACAGCATGATCTTCTGCTGCTGCGCCATCTGACCGGTCAGAGCCTCCGGCGGCATGTTCTTGCGCATCATCTGCAGCTGCGTGATGAACAGGGTCACGGTCATGCCGATGATGAGGGCGGCCGCCACCGTCTGGGTGGCTCCCCACTGCGTGAAGGCCTTCCCCAGGTCGCCGCCCGGGGCGAACAGGCCGGCGAGCGATGCGCCGCCGAAGATCGTGGCGTGCCGCAGCGAATCGACGAGTTCGGGTTGGCGTTCGAAGAAGTAGCCGACGGCCGCGCCGTTCGACACCCCGTTCAACACGTTGAACAGCCCGATGAAGATGGGCATCTGCAGCAGCAGCGGCATGCACGAGGCGAAGGGGTTGACGCCCTCTTCCTTGTACATCTTCATCTGCTCCTGACCGAGGCGTTCCCGGTCGTTGGCGTACTTCTCCTGCAGGGCCTTCATCTTGGGCCCGAGCAACTGCATCTTCCGCGAGCTGTTGATCTGCCGCACGAACAGGGGGATCAGCAGGGTCCGCACCACGACCGTCAGGCTGACGATCGACAGCACCCACGTCGCCCCCCCGTTCGGATCGAGGAAGCCCGAGTAGAGGGAGTGGAAGCCGACCAGCACGCCCGAGATCGCCCAGTAGATGGGCTGCATGATGAGGTTCAGGACGTTCATGAAGTCCGCCCCGAGATCCAAGGGGATGAGCAGGGGAAGCAGGGTCACGGGGCACCTCGGTCGTGAGCGGAGTCGGCCTGGGCGTCGGTGTCGTGCACGTGGTCCGTGCCCGGCACCGGGTCGTAGCCCCCGGCCGACCAGGGGTGACAGCGAGCCAGACGCTTCACCGTCAGCACGGAACCCTTCCAGGCCCCGTGGGTCTGCACCGCCTGCAGCGAGTAGGCGGAACAACTGGGGTAGAACTTGCACACCTGCCCGTACAACGGGCTGATCAGCAGTCGGTAGAGCTTCAGGAACCCGATGAGCAGGTACTTCACGCCGCACCTCGCCGATGGGCCCGAAGCCGGCGCTCGCGGCGCCTCGGTGTCGTGGTCACGCCGCCAGCTTGCCGACTGCGGCCGCGAAAGCGTCCCGGAAGTCCCCTCGAAGATCCCTCGACGCCGCGGGCGGCAGAGCGCGCACGACGACGTCCACCGGGAACGGCACCGTCGGCAGCGACGCCGCCGTGAGATGGCGCAACACGCGCTTCACGCGGTTGCGCGTCACCGCGTTCCCCACCGCCTTCGACACGACGAACCCGGCCCGCGACGGCGGACAGGGCGTGCGGAGGGCGTGGACCACCAGTGTGGTGCGGCCGACCCGGACGCCCTGGCGGACACAGGCGCGGAAATCGTCCGACGACGTCAGCCGCGACTCGACGGGCAGCACCGGGCGCCTCGGCGTCCGGAATCAGCCCGCGAGACGGACGCGACCCTTGGACCGACGGGCGGCGAGGATCGCGCGGCCCGCGCGAGTGCGCATGCGAAGACGGAAGCCATGGGTGCGGCTGCGACGCCGGTTGCTCGGCTGGAAAGTGCGCTTGCTCACGCCGATCTCCCCGCTCTCTTAGGTTCGAGTGCTACGGATCACTGCACCCACCCGGATGCAGGGTCGCCAGGACAGCGACCGGTCAACCTTACGCGGAACCCGGCCCCCCCGGCAAACCGGACGCCTCGGGCGCCGGCCGTCGAGGCGACACGCCGAAGCGATCGGAACTTGCGACCGAGGGTTTGCCAGCGCCAGCGGTGATGGGTACCGTTCCGTGCACGACGGGGGGACGCCGATGACCGGCGACACCCCGCGGGTTTTCTCCACACCTGTGGATACGGGTGTGGATGATGGGTGCAAAGGGGCGGGAATGGCGGACATGCTGGACCCCGACCTGCGCTCGGTGTGGGACCACCTCCTGCACAACGCGGACGCCGCCTCGCAAGGTTGGCTGCGCCTCATGCGGCCCGTCGCCCTCCATGACGGCACCCTGATGGCCGCGGTCGGCAACGATTTCACCCGCAACCGGGTCGAGAGCCGGCTGCGCGCCTGGATCGAGGACGAACTCACCGATCTGCGCGGACGCCCCACGGCCCTCGCCGTCACCATCGATCCCGACCTCGAGCACGAACTCGACCAGCGGGCGCAGGAGCCGCAGCAGCTGCCCATCCCCGTGCTCACGTTCGGTCTGGGCGGCGCCCCGCTGGCCGGCCCGCGCGTGGGGTCGACCGGGGGGGAGCGGCTCAACCCGAAGTACACCTTCGACAACTTCGTCATCGGGTCGTCGAACCGGTTCGCCCAGGCCGCGGCCATGGCCGTCGCCGAACAGCCGGGCAAGGCCTACAACCCGCTGATGATCTACGGCAGTTCGGGCCTGGGCAAGACCCACCTGCTGCACGCGGTCGGCCACTACGTCTCGCTGTACTCCGAGGGGCTTCGGATCAAGTACGTCTCGACCGAAGAGCTCACCAACGACTTCATCAATGCGATCTCCGACAACCGCACCGCCGCCTTCCGGCGCACCTACCGCGAGATCGACGTCCTGCTGATCGACGACATCCAGTTCCTGGAGAGCAAGATCCAGACGCAGGAGGAGTTCTTCCACACCTTCAACACCCTGCACAACGCGCAGAAGCAGATCGTCCTCACGTCGGACCGCCCGCCGAAGGCCCTCGAAGCCCTCGAGCCCCGGCTGCGGAGCCGCTTCGAGTGGGGGCTGCTCACCGACATCCAGCCGCCCGACCTCGAGACCCGCATCGCCATCCTGCGCAAGAAGGCGACCGCCGAGCACCTCACGGCCAGCCCCGACGTCCTGGAATTCATCGCCGACAAGATCGCGAGCAACATCCGCGAGTTGGAGGGGGCACTGATCCGCGTCACGGCCTTCGCCAGCCTCAACGGGCAGCCGGTCGATCTGTCGATCGCCGAGGCCGTGCTCAAGGACCTGATCCCCGACGCGGGGGAGATCCCGATCCACCCGCAGCTCATCATGAGCGAGGTCGCCAACTACTTCGGCCTGACCGTCGACGACCTGTGCAGTGGCAGCCGCACGCACGTCCTGGTCACCGCCCGCCAGATCGCCATGTACCTGTGCCGCGAGCTGACCGACCTGAGCCTGCCCAAGATCGGCCAGCTCTTCGGCGGCCGCGATCACACCACCGTCATGCACGCCGACCGCAAGATCCGGCAGCTGATGAGCGAGCGCCGCTCGGTGTACAACCAGGTGACCGAGCTCACGAACCGCATCAAGAACGCCGGCCGCTGACCCCTGGCCACTGACCTCTGGCCACCTCCCCCCGCCGGCGCCCAGCGCCGCCGCTCTCGTGTGGAGTGCGTCCACCACAACCCTGTGGACGAGGGGGACGACCTGGGGACAACCTCCGCGCCGTCCGCGGCCCTCAACAGATCCTCCCCGTGTGATTCGAGGTTCTCCACAGGGACGCCGCACCGCGACACGCGACGCGACGGCGTCCGATGGGGGTTGTCCACCGAATCCACACCCGTGACCATGACGATGAATTGAGAGATCACCCCTTCTCTTAAAAGTCACCCGACCCGCAGGCTGTGCAGGAAGGTCCGGCGCCGTCGATATGATCCCTGAGCAGAGCTCTCACAGACTGAGGAGAATCCGGTGAAGATCCGACTCGAGCGCGACGTCCTGGCCGATGCCGTCCAGTGGGCCGCCCGCAGCCTGCCGAACCGGCCGAGCGTGCCGATCCTGGCCGGCCTGCGCGTCGCGGCCGAGGGCGACCGGGTCGTGCTCTCGAGCTTCGACTACGAAACCTCGGCCAAGATCACCGTGGCCGCCCTCGTCGAGGAGGAGGGCGTCGCCCTCGTCTCCGGCCGGCTGCTCGCCGACATCGCCCGCTCGCTGCCGGCCAAGCCGGTCGACATCGCCTGCGACGCGTCCCGCATGGAACTGACCTGCGGCAGCGCCCGGTTCACCCTGCAACTGCTGCCCGTCCTCGAGTACCCCGAACTGCCGACCATGCCCGAGGCGTCCGGCACGATCCAGTCGGACGCCTTCGCGCGCGCCGTCTCCCAGGTCGTCGTCGCCGCGGGCCGCGACGAACTGCTGCCCGTGTTCACGGGCGTCCGCCTCGAGATCGACGGCGACGTGCTGTCGCTCCTGGCGACCGACCGCTACCGCATGGCCCTCAAAGAGATCACCTGGGCGCCGACCTCGGGGCGGTCCGACGGGGCCGCGCTGGTGCCCGCGCGCGTGCTCAACGAGACGGCGAAGTCGATGACGTCCGGTGAGAAGGTGACGCTCAGCCTGGCCTCCGGCGAGGCCGGCGACGGCCTGATCGGGTTCAGCGGGGACGGCACCAGCGGCGTCCGGCAGATCACGACGCGCCTGCTGGACGGCGAGTTCCCGAAGGTGCGCCACCTGATGAGCGTCACCCCGACCGTCACCGTGCGCGCCAACACGCAGGAGATCATCGCGGCCGTCCGCCGCGTCGCCCTGGTGGCGGAACGCAACACGTCGCTGCGCATGCTCATCGAGGACGGCGCTATCACCCTCGAGGCCGCCACCGGCGACCAGGCCCAGGCCGTCGAGGCGTTGGAGGCCGTCGTCGAGCGGCACCACCCGGACGCCGAGGCGATGACGGCCGCGGGGTTCAACCCGCACTACCTCTCCGACGCCCTGAACGCGCTGGACGCGCCCTATGTGAACTTCTCGTTCACCGCCCCCGGTAAGCCCTGCCTGCTGACGCCGCTGCTCGAGTTGGACGGCGAGCCGTCCACCGACTACCGGCACGTCATCATGCTGATGCGCCTGCCCTCGTAGATGAGGGTCGGCCGACGGCCGCCGCGCCGAGGGGGTGGGTAGATGTTCGTCACCCACCTCGCCCTCGCCGACTTCCGCAGCTACCCGGCGGCCGAGGTGGACCTGCGCCCGGGCGTCACCGTGTTCACGGGGCGCAACGGGCAGGGCAAGACCAACCTGGTCGAGGCCGTCGAGTACCTGGCGACCCTCGGCTCGCACCGCGTCGCCTCGGACGCCCCGCTGATCCGTGCCGGGGCCGACCGGGCGATCGTCCGGGCGCGGGTGCAGGCCGGCCTGGACGACCCGCGGACGCTGCTCGTCGAGATCGAGATCAACGCCGGGCGCGCCAACAAGGCGTTCCTCAACCGGGGACCGCTCCAGCGGCCGCGCGACCTGCTGGGGGCGCTGCGCGTCGTGCTGTTCTCGCCCGACGACCTGGCGCTCGTCAAGGGTGACCCGGCGGAGCGGCGCCGGTTCGTCGACGAGCTGGTCACGGCCCGCTGGCCGCGGATGGCCGGGGTGCGCGCCGACTTCGACCGCGTCCTGCGGCAACGCTCGACGCTGCTCAAGTCGTTGGACGGCCGCAGCCGGCTGACCGAGAACGACACGTTCACCCTCGAGTTCTTCTCCGACCAGTTGGCCACGCTCGGCGCCGAGATCACCCGCGCCCGGCTCGACACCCTGGGCGCGATGCGCCCCGACATCGCGGACGCCTACGGTGCGATCGCGCCCACGAACAACGTGGCCTCGGTCGGCTACAAATCGTCCTCGATCACGGGCGAGACGAACGGCGTCGTGACCGACGCCGACGCCTGGGGGGCCGAGTCGCTGCGCGCCCGCTATCTGGAGCGGATGGCCGAGCGGCGCCGGGAGGAGATCGCACGGGGCCTCAGCCTGGTCGGCCCGCACCGCGACGACCTCGTGCTCGGGTTGGGGGACTTCCCGGCGAAGGGGTACGCCTCGCACGGCGAGTGCTGGTCGCTGGCCCTGGCCCTGCGCCTCGGCTCGGACGCGCTGCTGCGCGCCGACGGCGTCGACCCCGTGCTCGTGCTCGACGACGTGTTCGCCGAGTTGGACGAGGTGCGCCGCGAGCGGCTCGCCGACCGGGTGCGGGGCGCCGAACAGGTGCTCATCACGGCCGCCGTCGCCGGCGACGTGCCGGCCTCGCTGGCCGGGCGGCGGTTCCTGGTGGCCGGCGGGGCGGTCGCCGAGGAGGGTGTCGGGGACGTTGTCGGGGACGATTCCGAAGTCGATGACGGGGAGGGCTCCGATGGCGACGCCCCGTGATCCCGGGGACGCCCGGGCGGGGGCCGACGGGCCGGGGGAGCCGCAGGACGGCGTCCGGGATGTCCCGTTCGACCCCACCGGGCTGGACCTCGCCCGGATGATCGCCGACCAGGTGGCCCACGCCGCTCCGCTGCCGGAGGCGAAGCAGCCGCGGAAGAAGCCCCGGCCGCGACCGAAGGCGTCCGGGCGGGAGCGCACCGCCGACCCGACCCCGCTCGCCGACGCGCTCGGCGACCTGATCCGGCACCAGGGCTGGTCGACCGAACTCAGCGTGCACGCGCTGCTGGGGCGGTGGCCCAGCCTGGTGGGGGACGCCGTCGCGCAGCACTCCGCCCCGGAGAGCTTCGCGGCCGGGGTGGTGACGGTGCGCACCGACTCGACGGCGTGGGCGTCCCAACTGCGGCTGATGACCCCGCTGCTGCTGGCGAAGCTGAACGCGGCCCTCGGCGACGGCACCATCAAGCGGATCACGGTCAAGGGGCCGGACGCCCCCAGTTGGAAGCACGGGCTGCGCTCGGTCCGCGACGGCCGGGGGCCGCGCGACACCTACGGGTGACGGGTTTGTCCCCGTTGTCCACAGGATCCTGTGGACAGTGACAGGGCCGGCCCATCCTGGGGGCATGGAACCGTCAGGGAAAGCTCCGGAGAGGCTCGGAACCGCCCCCGCAGCGTGGGGAGCCCCATCCCCACCCCCTTTCGGGCCGTGGATCGGCGTCCAAGCGCCGCTCAGGGCCTGATGGGGCGGTGGTCGACAACGGGTTTTCGGGGCCCGTCGGGTAGGATGAGTGAGTCTGGAGACGCCGCCCACGTGTTTGACGACGGGGCGGCGCCGTCGCGTGGAAAGAGAATCTGTGAGCGAACCAACTGCGGCCGTTGCGTCCCAGGAACGGCCGAAGTCCTCCACCGCGGTCGAGGCCGGCAATTACGACGCCAGTGCGATCACCGTCCTGGAGGGGCTCGAGGCGGTCCGTAAACGGCCCGGCATGTACATCGGCTCGACCGGCGAGCGCGGCCTGCACCACCTGGTCTACGAAATCGTCGACAACTCCGTCGACGAGGCGCTGGCCGGGTACTGCGACACCATCACCGTCGAACTGCTGCCCGGCGACGGCGTGCGCGTCGCCGACAACGGCCGCGGCTTCCCCGTCGACCTCCACCCGACCGAGAAGATCCCCGCGGTCACCCTGGCCCTCACCGTGCTCCACGCCGGCGGCAAGTTCGGCAACGGCGGCTACAAAGTCTCGGGCGGGCTGCACGGCGTGGGGGCGTCCGTCGTCAACGCGCTGAGCGACCTCTTCCAGGTCGACGTGCGCCGCGACGGCTACCACTGGCAGCAGGAGTTCCACCTCGGCGATCCCGTCTACGACCTCAAGCGCCTCGAACCGCTGGGGGCCGACGACGAGGTCGGCACCACCATCACGTTCTTCGCGTCGCCCACGATCTTCGAGACGACCCACTACAACTGGGAGACCCTCGCCACCCGGTTCCGGGAGATGTGCTTCCTGAACAAGGGCCTCACGATCCGCCTGCTCGACTCCCGCCCGCTGCCGGAGGAACAGGACGACGACTTCCCCGACGACGTCGACGGGCACCCGCGCGAGGTGTCCTACCGGTACGACCAGGGCCTGATCGACTACGTCAAGTACCTGACCGGCAGCAAAGAGACGATCCATCCCGCCGTCATCGCCATCGACGCCGTCAACGACGAGGCCCGCCTCGCCGTCGAGGTCGCGATGCAGTGGAACAGCTCCTACAACGAGTCGGTCCACACCTTCGCCAACACGATCAACACGCACGAGGGCGGCACCCACGAGGAGGGCTTCCGGGCCTCGCTCACCAACACCGTCAACCGGTGGGGCCTGCAGTGGGGCATGATCAGGAAGCCCGAGGACCGGCTGTCCGGCGACGACATCCGCGAGGGCCTCACCGCCATCATCTCGGTGAAGCTGGCCGAGCCCCAGTTCGAGGGGCAGACCAAGACCAAGCTCGGCAACACCGAGGTCAAGGGGTTCGTGCAGCGGGTCGTCAACGACCTCCTCGGCGACTGGTTCGAGAAGAACCCCTCCGACGGCAAAGAGATCATCCGCAAGGCCCAGCAGGCGGCCACCGCCCGGGCCGCCGCCCGCAAGGCCCGCGACCTCGCCCGCAACCGCAAGGGGCTGCTGGGCGGCGGCGGGCTGCCCGGCAAACTGGTCGACTGCTCGTCCCGCAACCCGGCCGACTGCGAGGTGTTCATCGTCGAGGGTGACTCGGCCGGCGGCTCCGCCCGCGGCGGACGCGACCCCCGGACGCAGGCCATCCTGCCGATCCGCGGCAAGATCCTGAACGTCGAGAAGGCCCGCCTCGACCGCATCCTCGCCAACAAAGAGGTCGAAGCCATCATCAACGCCCTCGGCACCGGCGTCCACGAGGACTACGACGTCGACAAGCTGCGGTATCACAAGATCGTCCTGATGGCGGACGCCGACGTCGACGGCTCCCACATCCGCACCCTGCTGCTCACGCTGATCTTCCGGTTCATGAAGCAGCTCATCTCCGGCGGGTTCGTGTACCTCGCGCAACCGCCGCTGTTCCGCCTCCGTTGGACCAACGCCCCCCACGAACTGGCCTACAACGACGAACAGCGCGACACGATGCGCGACGCGGGGCTCGCCGCCGGCAAACGGCTGCCCCAGGTCAACCCCATCCAGCGGTACAAGGGCCTCGGCGAGATGGACGCCGAAGACCTCTGGAACACCACCATGGATCCCGACCAGCGCACCCTGCTGCAAGTCACCCTCGACGACGCCGCCGCCGCCGACGAGATGTTCTCGATCCTGATGGGCGAAGACGTCGAACAGCGCCGCAACTTCATCCAACGCAACGCCAAGGACGTCCGATTCCTCGACATCTAGACAGTCCGACTCGCTTCGGCTTCGCCTCCGCTCGTTACCGGACCACGGAACTCGCTCCGCTCGCTCCTTTGACCAGTCCGACTCGCTTCGGCTTCGCCAACAGTCCGACTCGCTTCGGCTTCGCCTCCGCTCGTCACCGGACCTCGGAACTCGCTCCGCTCGCGTCTTTGACCAGTCCGACTCGCTTCGGCTTCGCCAACAGTCCGACTCGCTTCGGCTTCGCCTCCGCTCGTTACCGGACCTCGGAACTCGCTCCGCTCGCGTCTTTGACCAGTCCGACTCGCTTCGGCTTCGCCAACAGTCCGACTCGCTTCGGCTTCGCCTCCGCTCGTCACCGGACCACGGAACTCGCTCCGCTCGCGTCTTTGACCAGTCCGACTCGCTTCGGCTTCGCCAACAGTCCGACTCGCTTCGGCTTCGCCTCCGCTCGTTACCGGACCTCGGAACTCGCTCCGCTCGCGTCTTTGACCAGTCCGACTCGCTTCGGCTTCGCCTCCGCTCGTCAACAACCAGAGGGACACACGCATGAGTGACACCCCGCAGGGCCCCGAGGATCCGCGCGACCCCGAGGACGCCGCGGCCGCCGAATCCGCGGCCGCCGCCGCGCAACCGGTGGCCGTCAGCGGCCTGAGGGGACGCATCGAAGAGGTCGACCTCAACGAGGAGATCCAGAAGAGCTACCTCGACTACGCGATGTCCGTCATCGTGGGCCGGGCCCTACCCGACGTGCGCGACGGCCTCAAGCCCGTGCACCGCCGGGTCATCTACACCATGTACGACGGGGGCTACCGGCCCGACCGCGGCTGGAACAAGTGCTCCCGCGTCGTCGGCGACGTCATGGGCAAGTACCACCCCCACGGCGACACCGCCATCTACGACACCCTCGTCCGCCTCGCGCAGCCCTGGGTCATGCGGCACCGGCTGGTGCAGGGACAGGGCAACTTCGGTTCCCCGGGCAACGACGGCGCCGCCGCCATGCGCTACACCGAGTGCCGCATGGATCCCCTGGCCATGGAGATGGTGCGGGACATCGACCAGGACACCGTCGACTTCCAGCCCAACTACGACAACAAGGAGACCGAGCCGGTCGTGCTGCCGGCCCGGTTCCCGAACCTCCTGGTCAACGGGTCGACGGGCATCGCGGTCGGCATGGCCACCAACATCCCCACCCACAACCTGCGCGAGGTCAACGACGCGGCCCAGTGGGTGCTGGCGCACCCCGAGGCGTCCAAAGAAGAGATCCTCGACGCCTGCATGGACCGCATCAAGGGCCCCGACTTCCCCAACGGAGCCCTGATCGTCGGCCGCAAGGGCATCGAGGACGCCTACCGCACCGGCCGCGGCTCCGTCATCATGCGGGCCGTCATCGCCGTCGAAGAGGACAAGCGCGGCCGCACCTCGCTCGTCGTCACCGAACTGCCGCACATGTGCAACCCGGACAACCTCGCCGTGAAGATCGCCGAACTCGTCACGTCGGGCCGGCTGACCGGCATCGCCGACATCCGGGACGACTCCTCGGCCCGCACCGGTCAGCGGCTCGTCATCCTGCTGAAGCGGGACGCCCAACCGCGCGTCGTCATGAACAACCTCTACAAGCACACGCAACTGCAGGACAGCTTCGGCTGCAACATGCTGGCGCTCGTCGACTCCGTGCCGCGGACCCTGCGGCTGGATCAATTCATCGTCTACTGGATCCGGCACCAGATCCAGGTCATCCAGCGGCGCACCGCGTACCGGCTCCGGGACGCCGAGGCGAAGGCCCACCTGGACCGCGGCCTCGTCAAGGCCCTCAACCTGCTCGACGAGGTCATCGCCCTGATCCGGGCGAGCCGGACCGCGGACGAGGCGTCCACGGGCCTGCAGCGGCTGCTCGACATCGACGAACTCCAGGCCCGCTACATCCTCGACCAGCAGCTGCGCCGGCTGGCGTCCATGGAGATCCAGAAGATCCTCGACCGGCTCGCCGAGTACGAAAAGGTCATCGCCGACCTGCTCGACATCCTGGCCCGGCCCGAGCGGCAGCGGACGATCATCGCCACCGAACTGCAGGAGGTCGCCGACAAGTACGGCGAGGACCGGCGCACCACGTTCGTGGCCGCCGACGGCGACCTGTCGGACGAGGACCTCATCCCCGACGAGGACATGGTCGTCACCATCACCCACGGCGGCTACGCCAAGCGGACCCGCGCCGACCAGTACCGCGTGCAGCGCCGCGGCGGCCGCGGCGTCCGGGGGGCGAACCTGCGCACCGACGACGAGGTGGACCACCTGTTCACCACGTCCAGCCACCACTGGCTGCTGTTCTTCACCAACCTGGGCCGGGTGTACCGACTCAAGGTGTGGCAGTTGCCCGAAGGCGGGCGCGACGCCAAGGGCGGCCACGTCGCCGGGCTGCTGTCGTTCCTGCCCGAGGAGCGCATCGCCCAGGTGCTGACCCTGGCGAGCTACGACGAGCAGCCCTACCTGCTGCTCGCCACCAAGCACGGGCTCGTCAAGAAGACCGAACTGCCGGCGTACGACTCGCCGCGCCAGGCGGGCCTCATCGCGATCAACTTCCGCGACGAGGACGACGAGGTGATCGGGGCGCTGACCTGCAGCGCCGACGACCACATCCTGCTGGTGTCGAAGCTGGGTCAGGCGATCCGGTTCCAGGCGTCCGACGAGCAGTTGCGGCCGATGGGCCGCGCGACGTCCGGGGTGACCGGCATGAAGTTCCGCGACGACGACGCCCTGCTGAGCATGGCGGTGATCGACCGGACGGTCAGCGAGGACGAGCAGTTCGTGTTCACCGTGACCGACGGCGGCTTCGCCAAGCGGACGCCGGTCAGCGAGTACCGCGTCCAGGGCCGGGGCGGCCTCGGGATCAAGGCGATGAAGCTGAACGAGGACCGCGGCTCGCTGGTCGGCGGCCTGGTCGTCCGCGAGGACGACGAGGTGATCGCCATCAAGACCTCGGGCCAGATCATCCGGTCGGCGGTGGTGGACGTGCCGGCCAAGGGCCGCGACACGATGGGCGTGAAGTTCGTCGGCCTGAAGGGCGACGACGCGGTGGCCGTGATCGCCCTGTACCCGGAATCCAAGGATGAGGCAGAATCGGCGTCCGAGGAGCCGGGCGCTACCCTGGCTGAGGGCGACGAGACCGCCGAGGACGCAGACGAGGCGTCGACGTCGGCGCCTCAGGGCGAGGAGGACAAGTGAGCGACCGACCGGTGAGCGCCACGGCCCGGCTGGATCACGGCATCCAGATCACGACGACCGGCCCGGACGCCGTGCCCGCCCGGGCCGCGCTGCAAGGGGAACGCCGCACCCGCCGCGCACGGCTCCGGATCTCGCGCCTGGACCCGTGGTCGGTGATGAAGACGTCGTTCCTGTTCTCGATCGCGTTCGGCATCATGACCTGGATCGCGGTCTACGTCGTGTGGAGCGTCATCGGCGCCTCCGGCCTGATGGAGACCCTGAACGGCTTGCTCACGAACCTGCTGGCCAGCCCGCAGGACCAGACGCAGGTGCGCATCGAGGAGTGGGTCAACACCAACAAGATCATGGGCGTGACGGCGCTGATCGCCGTGATCAACGTGGTGATCCTGACCGCGCTGGCCACGATCTTCGCCTTCCTCTACAACCTGTCGGCGAACATCCTCGGCGGCCTGGAATTGACCCTCGCCGAGGACTGACCGGCCCGCGCGCCCTCGGCGCCCCCCGGATGCCGCTTGCGTGGCTGGGTTGAATGGCGCCATGAAGGTCACGTGGGACGGCTCGGGGGCGGTTTGGCTGGCACGCGCGGCGGCGGCGTCCGGCGTCGTCATCGTCGCCTGGGTGGGCCTGACCGCCTGGGGTGCGGTGCTGCACGGCCATCCCCTCTACGTCGTCCTGCTCGCCCTCACCGTCCTCGGCGCCGTGCTCCTCGGGTGGCGTTCGGGGGCGCGCCGGCGTCCGGCCACGACGGGGCGGGCGGTGGCCCGCGGCGTCCTGCTCGTCGCCTGGCTGGCCTGGGTCGCGCTGCTGGGGTGGCTGCGCCCGTTCACCGCGCCCTGGCGGCGCTGCGCTCGGACGCCGGCGTCACCGTCACGGACGCCGCGACCGAGATCGTCCTGACGCCGACCGGGCCGGCGAGCGGCACCGGGGTGTTCTTCCAGCCGGGAGCCCGGGTCGACGCGCGCGCCTACACGGCCGTGCTGCGGCCCCTGGCCGAGGCCGGACACCCCGTCGTCATCGCCAAGCAGCCGCTGGGCATCGCCTTCCTGGCGTCCGGTGCGTTCGACGCCGCCCGGGCCCGCCACCCGGACGTCACCCGCTGGGTCGTCGGCGGCCACTCCCTCGGCGGCACGGTCGCCGCCCTCACCGCGGACGCCGCCGGTGCGGCCCCCCGGGCACCGGTCGTCGGCCTGCTGCTCTACGCCTCCTACCCGGCCGGCGACGTCAGCACGACGCTGCGGGCCGGGGTGCTGTCGATCTCCGGCGTCAACGACGGCCTGGCCACCCCCGCCAAGATCGAGGCGTCGAAGGCGACGCTGCCCGCCGGCTCCACGTTCCTGGCCCTCGACGGCGTGGTGCACGCGTTCTTCGGCGACTACGGACCGCAGCCGGGCGACGGCACCCCGACCGTCAGCCACGACGACGCCCGGGCCGCCATCGCGGACGCCAGCGTGGCCTTCGTCGGCGCGCTGAACGGTTGAGCGCTCGGCCGTGAGCGCCCGCCCGGACGCCACCGCGTCCGCGGGGCGGTGCCGGACTGCCAGACTGGCGCCATGAACCACGGCGACCCACGGCGTCCCTTCGTGCACGAGTGGGCGGGGGAGTGGCCCGCATGATCGAGGTGCTCTCGGCGACCGTCCCGATCTTCCTGGTCGTGGCGCTCGGGTTCCTGACCACCCGGTTCGGTCTGTTCGTCCGTGAGGACATGACGATCCTGAACCGGTTCGTGGTGAAGATCGCGCTGCCCCTGCTGGTCTTCGTCAACGTGTCCGGTCGCAGCTTCGCGGACATCTTCAACGCCACCTACCTGTTGACGTATGCCCTGGCCGCCCTGGCGATGTTCGCCCTCGCCCACGTGTGGTCCGCCGCGCGGCGGCACCCGCCGACCCGGGCTCCCTACCTGGGCATGGCGATGGGCGGCACGAACAACGGCTTCGTCGGGTTCGCGATCTTCCTGATCGCGCTCCCCGAGGTGGCCGGGGTCGCCGTCGGCATGGACATGCTCGTCGACAACACGTTGATCATCCCGCTCACCCTGTTCCTCGCCGAACGAGCCGGCCACTCGGGGGACGACTCGTCCCTGCGGATCCTCGGCCGATCGCTGCGTTCGGTGCTCACCCATCCGATGGTCGTCGCGATCATGCTCGCGCTCGCGCTCAACGCCGCCGGGATCACCCTGCCCCCCATCCTCGGCCGCGCGGTCGGCCTCGTCGCGCAGGCGTCCTCGGGGGTGGCCCTGTTCGCGATCGGCGGCATGCTGGTCGGTCTCCGGCTCGGCGGCATGCTGTCCGACGTGGTGTTCTCCGTGACGGGCAAACTGCTGCTCATGCCCGCCGTCGCCCTCGGCCTGGTGATCGCGTTCGAGGGGCTCGGCCTGCCGCCGATGACGCCGGATCTCAAGGCGGCCGCGGTGATCACGGCCGCCCTGCCCACCTTCTCGATCCTGCCCGCGCTGGCGTCCCGGCACGGGGAGGCCGACTGGGCGACGGCGTCCGTGATGCTCGGCACCGTCCTGTCGTTCCTCACCCTGACCGCCTGGATGAGTCTCCTCACCGTGTTCCAGTGGTTGTGAGCCCGCTGAACGCGCGGGCGGCACCCGCGGCGTCCTCTTGTGTCCAAGGTTTGTCTAAAGTATGGTCGAGGCATCCCGCCGACGGCACCCGTCGCAGGTTCGCTCGAACAGAAATGGAATGCGCGATGACCATCACCCACCTCGTGAGCCCCGCGTCCGTCGCCGCCGCCGTGGTGCGGACCAGCGTGCACGTTCCGGTCCGCTTCGTCGACGGCTTCGTCGGCGCCGCGGACGTCCACACGTTCCGCCACCTGGTCGACGGGCGCGAGCACCTGGCACTCGGCCTGGGCGATTGGCGCGCCGCCGTCGAGCGGGCCGCGGCCGGCGGCGAGGCCCCGCTGGTGCGCCCCCACAGCGAATGCATGACCGGGGACGTGTTCGGTTCGCTGCGGTGCGACTGCGGTCCCCAACTGCGGGAGGCCGTCGAGCGCATCAGCGAGGCCGGCGGCTTCCTGCTGTACCTGCGCCAGGAGGGCCGCGGCATCGGGCTCTACGAGAAGTTGGACGCCTACGCGCTGCAGGACGCCGGCCTCGACACGTACGCGGCGAACCGCCGACTCGGGTGGGGGGACGACGAGCGCGACTACACGGCGGCCGCCCAGATGCTGCTGGCTCTGGGGGTCGACCGCATCCGACTGCTCAGCAACAACCCGGACAAGGCGCATCAACTCAAGAGGCTGGGGGTCGCCGTCGACGAGAACGTGGCGACGGGCGTCCACGTCAGCGAGTCCAACTTGCACTACCTGGCCGCCAAGCGGGATCTGACCGCCCACACGCTGGATCTGGGGCTCTTCGCCTCCTGACCGCGTGCCCGCTCTGCGGGCGCGTCTTCTACGCTCGTGCCCATGGCCATCACGAGGGACGAAGTCATCAGGATCCTGGCGGAGGCGGACCCGGTGGGGCTCGTCGCGGGCGGTGCCGCGCAGGACGAGTACGCGGCTGAAGCCGATGCGATCCTCGCGCTGCGCGGCGTCCCGAAGCTGACCGAGATCACCGGCGTCTTCGCGGTGAGCTTCAGCGACCCGGGGGCGTGCACCCGCGAGAAGGCCCGCTGGATCGCGGAGCAGATGGTGAGCCGGGCCGAGTCATGATCTCCGCCCGGAGCGGCGGAGGGGTGACCTGACGGGGCGGCTTGCGAAGGGTGTGGCTAGTTGAGGACGCCGCCGCTGCCGTCCCCGGCGACGATCCGACCGGTCGCGATCGCGGCCAGCAGGGCGGCGTGGTCCCGCTCGTTCTGGTCGGCGTAGGCGACCGCGAAGGTGGTCATGGCCTCGTCGAATGCTGTTCCGCGCCCGAGGTAGCCCGCCAGCACCGCCGGCTCGCAACTCTGGGCGTGGGCCCGCGCCAGGACGCCGCCGCACAGCACGGCGTAGTCGACCAGCAGGGGAGCCGTGAGCCGCTCGATCTCGAAACTGCCCTTCATGTCCCGGAACTGGCGCACGTAGTAGTGGCGCCCCTCGGATTCCGTCCAGCCCAAGAATGGATCGGACGCCGCCTGCATGATCCGCTGGCCGGCCACCACCCGTTGGCCCATGTGCGGAAGGGCCGCGGGAGCCGTCCACGGCTCCAGCACCGAGCGCGTCGCCTCCTTGGCCTGGAGGACGAGCGCGTCGCCGGTGGCGTCCACGCACAGCAGGATGTAGCAGCGGGTGCCGACACTGCCCACGCCGACCACCCGGATCGCGTAGTCGACGGCCCGGTAGCGGCGCAGCAGCGCCTCGATGTCGGGTGACGCGGTGGCTCGGTAGCGGCGGGGCACCTCGAGGAGGTCGGCCGGGGGGGACGAAGGGCGGTACGTCACCGGTGGATCCGGCGTGATCCGCAGGACGCCGTCGGCGCCGGGAGCCACCAGCCTGGCCAGCGCCTGCCCCGCGGTCCGCCGCCGGGCCTTCTCCGCCGTTCGCTCGATCTTCGCCGCGCGCTGTTGGCGCGTCCGCCGCCCGCCAGGGCGGACGCTCCCGAGCGCCAACAGAGTCTCGGCCGTCACGAGGCTGTGGTACACCTCGCGCGCGCTGAGTTGCGCGGCGCGCCCCATCGTCACCCGGTAGGCGCGCGCCGCCGCGGCCGCCGCCGCCCGTTGGTCGTCGGCGGAGAACCCGTTCTGCCGGGCGGCGACCACGAACGAGGCGACCAACCGCTCGACGTCCCATTCCCAGGGGGCCGGGTGCGTCTCGTCGAAGTCGTTCAGGTCGAACACCAACGTGCGCTCGGGTGAGGCGTACATCCCGAAGTTGGACAGGTGCGCGTCGCCGCAGGCCTGGACCTGTTCGCCGGTCACCGGCGTGGCGGCGAGATCGTGGGCCATCACGGCGGCGGCGCCCCGGAAGAACGTGAACGGCGACTCGGCCATCCGCGTCCACCGGAGGGGGACGAGTTCAGCGAGCCGCGTGGTGTTCTGCGCCTCGAGGATCGCCACCGGATCCCGGTCGAAGGCAGGCCGGGTGCCGAGGGATGCCCGGGGGGCTTTCGCGCGAAGCGCCTTGCCGCGGCGGGAGAGGTCGTGTGCGGTCAGGCGCTGCATCGTCGTGCCCTTCGTCGATCGGGTCAGCGTAGCCGGTGCGGGAGCCGCTGGGGAGGGACCCGCTACCCCTCATCACCATGGAGGGGTCCGGAGGTCGGCGTCCGTTCGGTGGGGCCGGTGGGGCAGGGCGCCGCAGGGTGCGTGTGGGTGATGCGCCTTTGATTACTCCTGGTAATCAAAGGCGCACGGTTCGGCAGCCACACCCGGGGCGGGTCGTCACCACGGCGCGCCCCCTCGGGGTCAGACGTGACTCGGTCGGGGGCAGCCCTGCCCCTGTCCGGGTTGGGGCGCGCGCGTGTCCAATGGGCGGGGAAATCCGGTGCCCGGAGGAGGAACCCATGGTCGCTCATCGTTACAACTTCGACGGGACCGGTCGGGCGGGGATCCCGGTGCGCAGCCCGTGGGGGCTGGGTGTCCTGGCGTACGACGCGGGCGCGATCACCACGGCGGCGTTGAAGCCGAACGGGACCCGGTTCGGCGGCTGGTTGTTGAACTCGGGCGACAACGTGTTCACCGAGGTGGGCGACTTCGACGGCGACGGCCGCACCGAGATCCTGGTGTCGAGCCCGTGGGGGATCGGCATCCTGGAGAAGGCCGGGACCGACTTCGCGTGCCCGGCTTTGGCTCCGAACGGGTCCCGGTTCGACGGCTGGCTGCTGAACACCGGCGACAACCGTCTGGGCCCCGTCGGCGACTTCGACGGCGACGGCCGCGACGAGTGGTTCGTGGCCAGCCCGTGGGGGATCGGGATCCTGGAGCAGCGGGGCTCCGGCTTCGGCTGCCTGGCCCTGCAGCCGAACGGGACGTCGTTCGGGACCTGGCACCTCGACACCGCGGTGGATCGTTTCGGGCCGGTCGGCGACTTCGACGGCGACGGCGTCGACGAACTCCTGGTCACCAGCCCGTCCGGGATCGCGATCCTGAAACGTACCGGCGGCACGTTCACCGCGCTGACGGTGGTCCGCAACGGGACGCGGATGGGTGACTGGCTGCTGAACACCAACGACAACCACTTCTGGACGCCGGCGGACTACACGGGCGACGGCCGCGACGACCTGCTGGTGACCAGCCCTTGGGGGTTGGGGGTGCTGTCGTTCACCGGCGGCGTCCTGCGGTCGAGCGTGATGGCGGCCAACGGGTCCCGCTTCGGGGGGTGGCTGCTCAACACCCTGGACAACCGGTTCGCGCCGGTCGGCGACCTCGATGGCGACGGACGCCCCGAGTTGCTGGTGATCAGCCCGTGGGGGATCGGGGTGTTGGAGGTCGCGGGCGGCACGCTGGCCTGCCCGTGGCTGGCGCCGAACGGCACGCGGTTCGGTGGCTGGCTGTTGAACACGGCCGACAACTGGTTCGACATGGTCGACGACGTCGACGGAGACGGCCGCGACGAGGTGGTGGTCACCAGCCCGTGGGGGATCGGGGTGCTGCGATTCCAGGGCGGGTCCATGGCGGGGTTGACCTTGTCGCCGAACGGGACGCGGTTCGCCGGCGGGTGGCTGTTGAACACCGCCGCCGACGACGTGGGGTTCGGTCAGTGTCTGCTGAGGTTGCATGTCAAGGTGCTGACCAACCCGACCAGTGTCGCGTTGGACACGATGATCACCCAGATGCGGCGGGTGTACGAGCTGCTCGGGGTCCGGGTGCAACGGGTGAGCACCGAGAACCTGACGGCGCCGCTGCTCAACGACCTGGACGTGGGCGCCTGCGCCGGTACGACCACCACCGAGCAGAACACGCTGTTCGGTAACCGGAACTCCGCCGGCCCGCACGATGTGGTGGCCTACTTCGTGCGCTCGACGGTGCCGTCCTACAACGGCTGCGCCTCGCACCCCGCCGGCCGCCCCGGTGCGGTGATCGCGCAGATCGCTTCTCCGTGGACGCTGGCGCACGAGGTGGGGCATGTGCTCACCCTGCGGCACGTCGACGATCCGCCGCCGCCCAACCCGGCCGCGCCGCCGGCGCTGACCGACCGGTTGATGACGGGCCGCGGCACGTGGAACCTCACGAACCCGCCCCCGGATCTGGTGGCCACCGAGGCCATCGCGATCCGGCACAGCCGGCTGACCCACAACATCTGAGGAGGAGCCATGGTCACCAAAGAGCAGGTCGTCGAGGCCCTCTCCCCCGACGAGTTGGACTACCCGGGCATTGCGGCCGCGCTCGGACCCGAGGCGCTGCCGCTGCTGGCTGAACTGGTGGTCGGCACCCGCCCCGACCTGGCCGCGAAAGCCACCTACCTGGCGGCCCTGATCCCCGGAGACGGACAGGCCGAAGCGCTCATCCTGGCTGCGCGGTCGTCCGAGCCGACGGTGCGGCTCGCCGGCGCGACCAGCCTGGAAGCGCTTCCGGATCCCGTCGCGACCGAACTGGCCCCCCCTCTGCTCCGGGACGCCGACCTGGGGGTCCGCCACCACGCCGCGAAACACGTGGCCCGGGTGGCCACGCATCCGGCCGTACGGGCCGCCCTCGGCAGGCTCGCCCGGGACGATGCGAACCCCACGCTGCGCGACTTCGTCGTCCAGACCTACCACGTGGAACCGTAGGAGCAGCCAATCGCCCTACCTCACCTCCGAGCGCTCACCACCAGGGCTGGGCGGTGAGTTCCACGGGCCGGTCCTCGGCGGCGGATTGCTCGAGGGCGAACGACACGGCGGCGTCCTCAAGACCGTCGCGGAGCGGATAGGGCTCGGGGCCGCGGCCGTCGACCCACGCGGCCATGTCGCGCAGGATGGCGGCCGTGGCGTGCTGGTCGTCGGACCAATGGCGTCCGGGCCACGGGTTGCGCCACAGGACGGTGTCGCCGTGACTGATGGTCTCCGAATCGAAGCCGGACATGTCGAGGTCATGGCCCGACTGGCGGCGCTCCAAACGCGACGTGAGGATCGTCTCCGGTCCGCCCCACCGCACGAGGGTGTCACCGTCCAGTTCGCCGTGGGTGCCGCGCACCACCAGCCGCCGGTGACGCAACAGGTTGCGGGTCTGCAGGTCGGTGAAGTCGTACACGCCGCTGCGACCCGCGCCGAAGTCGATCACGGCGTGGGTCGTCGTCGCGGGCCCCGGCTCGGACGCCCCCGTCCAGCCCATCCGCGCCAACGGCTGCAGCAGGGGAGCGGTCACCGTGGTCGCCCGCACCGTCACCGGCCCACACGCCGCGCCCAGGTAGGCCCTCATCAACGCGACCGCGTGGTACTGCTGCGTGGAGGAAACCTGCACCTGCGTCGGGCTCCCCAGCACCCCCGATCGCACCAGTCCGAGCCGGGCCGCGTGCGACGGGTACAACGGGTACTGCTCCGCCACCTGCACCAACCCGGACTCCGCCACCTCACCCCACACGCGACGCAGGGCCTCGGCGTCCGGGGCCGGCGGGGTCTCGGTGAGGACGGGCACGCCGCAGGCCACGGCGTCCGCGATCACGGCCGGCGCGGACGCCCAACCGACCGACGACACCACGAACCGGGCACCCGTGGCATCCAGCGCTTCCTTCAGCGAGCCGAAGGCCGCCACGGGGGTCTGCCGCGGCGTGCGCACGACAACGCCCACGCAAGGGACTCCGTCGATGCCGCGGGCGGCGTCCCACCAGGCGCGGGAGCGATAACCCCAGCCGACCAGCACGAACGGGACGGGGGTCGGGGACGAAGCGGGAGGGGAGAGGGGAGCCACGTGCCGAGCGTACTGGTCCGGCTTCGCGCGTCACCTGCCCCTCGTGAACGCCGGGTGGCGCGTAATGAGGTCGATGCGGTCCTCGTACTCCCCGTGCGCGAGTCGCTCCCGGAGCATCTGGTGCCACACCTCCAGCTCGCCCTTCTCCACACGCCGGAGGCGGGAGGCCCGGCCCTCGGTCGGCTTCGGTCCGGCGACGGCGTCCAGAGCCGCCAGGTAGTGGTCGGCGAACTCGCCCCAGGCGTCGGCGGCCGGCAACATGCCCGCGACGACCTGGGCGAGGGGCACCTCGCGCGCGCTGACCCACCCGTCCCCGTACCGGGTCCAGCCCCAGCGCGCCTCCCACCGCAGCAGGTCGCCGGCCGCCCGCTCGCAGAAGGCGGCGTGGCCGTGCTCCCGCCGGATCGCCGCCCACAGCAGCGACGCAGCCTCGGAGACGACGAAGCGGGCCGCCTCGACCGGGTCCTCCGACCGGAAGTAGTCCACGGACCGCGACTCGCAGGCGAGGTCGATCAGAATCGACAGGGCGGACGCCGCGGGCTCCACCTCGCGCCCCCCGAGAGCCTGGGCCGCGGTCTTCGCCAGGCGCTGGAAGGTGAACCGCCACCGCGTCCGTTCCTTGGGCGAGACGCGTCGGTCGCCGGCCAGGTACGCCCCGTGCCGCGCCAAGGACGCGAACTCCGTGACCTCGCGGAGCAGGGCCTCCGCATCGACATCGGCCCTGGCCCGGGCCGCCTTCTCCGGTGGCGACGGCGGGTCGATCACGGTCATGATCCGTTCCTGCAGGCTCGCCGAGCCGCGCCAGTACAGCGACCACAACGCCTTCCGCACGTCGTCGTCGTCGAGTGCCGCCAGCGCGGCGTAGAACTGCTTGCGGTCCAGTCTCTGGGTAGCCACGGACAGGACGCTAGGGCCTTCCGGACGCGGCCACGCGGGCGTCCCTCGGCACAAGACTGAAGCGGGGACGCGCCGAGGGGTCAGCGTAGGTGGGGTGGGTGGCGGATCAGCGCTTCGAGGTCGCTGCGCAGGGTGTCGTCGATCGGGGGGTTCTTGAACATGACGCGCCGGAGGGTCAGCGCCGAGACGACCTCCGCGAGCAGCGCGACGGCCACGTCGGCGTGGAGTTCGCCGCGGTCTTGGGCGGCGTGAAGCATGGCGCGGATGCCGGCCTGCCAGTTGTTCGACACCGCGAGGAGGTGGGGTTGGAGTGTCGGGTCGGTGGTGGCGGCGGCGACGAGTTCGGTGAGGACGGCGGCGTAGCGGGGGTCGGCGGCGCCGGCGACCACGACCTGACAGAGGGCGTCCAGGTCGCCGGTCAGGGTGCCGGCGTCGAGGGTGGGGAAGGGTCGGCTGAGGCGTTGGTAGGCGGCGACGAGGAGGTCGTCCTTGGAGCGCCACCGCGTGTACATGGTCGCTTTGGAGACCCCGGCGCGTTGGGCGATGCGGTCCATGGAGAGCCGGGCCCGTCCGGAGGTGGCGAGTTCGTCGAGGACGGCATCGATCACGCGCGGGAGGACCGTCGGGTCGGGCTGTGACCCGCCTCGCTTCGCGTATGCCATGGGTGCCTCCGGCCTGTCGCTGGCAGTGCAAGGGAACGTTGCTTCAGCTTACGGAACTCTCGCCCGAAGAAGGTTGCCCTTAGTCACTTGAACTGTAACGTCTAGTTGAGTGTACTGTTGCGCCACGACGCCGATGGGACGTCGTCACGAAGCCGCGGAGGGGACCATGCGCACGTTGAAGAGGTTCGTAGCCGGGTTGGCCGTCTTGACGGTCGGTCTGTGGTCCGGCGGCACGGTCGCACACGCGGCCACCACCGAGATTCGGCAGGTCAGCACGTTCATGTACGAGGACGCCGCCGGCGTCATCGTGAACCCCGACAGTGGCTGGGGGGCCTACGGCGAGGGGACGGGGAAGGTCGAGATCGGCTCCGCGTACGGCGCACCCAGTGGCCTGGGGCGTTCGGCCGTCATGCTGGACACCCCCGCAGTCGGCGACCATGCCACCGTCACCGCCCTGACCGACCAGCCCGGCTACTACTCCGGCGCCTTCCCCGAAGCCATCACGGTCACCGCGGACCGCCATCTCGGGTTCTGGCTCTACCTGTCCAACACTGCAGCGCCAGGATCAAGCCCGGTCCTGGAAGCCTCGGTCGCCCTGGCCAACGCCACTTACGTGATCATCACCTTCGACCCGATCGCCAACGGCTACGCCACCGTCGGCACATGGATGTACGTCGACACGACCGCAGCCGGGGCCACCTGGACGCTGCGGCCCGCCTGGTCCACCGACCCATCCCAGCGCACGACCATGACCTGGCAAGACGTCGTTGACCAGACCGCCCTCGACGTCCCCAACTACGGGATCATGTTCGGCACGTTCGACTACGGCTTTCAGTTCCTTCAACGAGCACCGGGGTCCAGTGCGATCGACGGAGTCACCGTCAGCACCGTCCCCGGGTCAACGGTGACCAACTTCGAGCTGCAAACCGCCAGTAGCCGACCACAACTCGACAACTGCAAGAACGAAGGCTGGAAGACCCACCCCGCCGGCCCCTTCAAGAACCAAGGCGCCTGCATCGCCGCCATCGTCGCCGCCCACTGACACAGACCGTCGTGGTGGGCCTAGCTAGTGGGAGGGGGTTTCAATGGGTGGGCCTAACTGGACTTGAATTAGTGAACGGACCAATTCTGCCCCTCCATGCCCCACGGTGACAGGGTGGGCTAATTGGCACTTGACTAGGGGTGTCGCGCTTGGGGTAGCCTTTTCCCATCAGATGACAGCACGTGCCGAAGGGGCCGATTTGACCAGTCAAAGTTCCCCACAAGTTCCCCGCGGGGAACTCTCTGGACGATTGGCGACTCGACGGCGGGAGACCAAACCGGAGCACCGAAGCTTCGGCACCATCATAGAGACCCGGGGTCGCTTCAAGGTCCGCTACACCGGCCCCGACCGGAGGCTCCACCGCGCGGGCATGACCTTCACCACCAGGGAACGGGCCCAAGGCTGGCTGGCAGGCGAGTTGAAGCTCATCGAGTTCGGCGAGTGGACTCCCCCGGACGCCCGCCGGCGGCAGACCGAGGTGGCGGCCACCACGTTCGACGAGTTCGCCCGCGAGTGGATCGACCACCGCCTCGTCAGGGGACGCCCCTTGAAGGACCGCACGCGCGAGCACTACCTGGACATCCACGAGCGCTGGTTCGCGCCGCTCCACGATCGGGCGTTGGCGTCCATCACCCACACCGACATCGAGCGCTGGTACCGCGCCCTGCCGGACGCCCCCACGATGCGGTCACACGCTTACTCGCTGCTGAAGTCGATCTTCCGCACCGCCGTTTCCCGCCGATTGGTCACGGAGTCCCCCGTCGACGTCGAGGGCGCCACCTCGCGCGCCCGGCCGAAGGACATCACCCTCCTCACCGTCGCCCAGGTGCAGGCCCTCGCGGACGCCATGCCCCCACGCCACCGGCTCCTTGTCCTCCTGGCCGCCTGGTGCGGGCTCCGGTTCGGGGAACTGACCGCCCTGCGGCGCCGCGACCTCGACCTCGTCGAAGGGACCATCACCGTCGAGCAGGCCGCCGTCACCGTCGCCGGCCAACGGCGCATCACCACCCCCAAGTCCGCAGCAGGACGCCGCACCGTCTACCTGCCCCCCCACCTGACCGAGGACGCCCGCCAGCACCTGGCCGCCTTCACAGCGACGGACGCCGACGCCCTCGTCTTCCCCGGCAACGACAACCTCCCCCTCACACCGGGGCAGGTGTACGGACACGCCCCCCGGTTCCACAAGCGCACCGGCAAGCAGCTCCACCCCGGCAACGGCTTCTACCGCGCCCGGCACGAGATCGGACGCCCCGACTTCCGCTTCCACGACCTGCGCCACTTCGCCGCCACCATGGCCGCCATCAGCGGCGCCACCACCAAGGAACTCATGCAGTTCGCCGGCCACAGCGACATCCACGTCGCCATGCGCTACCAAGAAGCCGTCAACGACCGGAAGAAGGAACTCGCCACGCGCATGACCGCCCTCGCGGTCCCAACTCCCCCTGCTGATGGGCGCATCGGATGAACGGGCGGCGTGCCGCGCACTTCGATGCGGCCGAGCGTCACAAGGCAGACCCGCCGGGGCTGACACGACGGTAGGTGGTGTCTCGCCTGCCAGGTCCGCCCTTACGCTCCACGAACCCAGCCTCCCTGAGTTTGGTGAGGGCGTATCCCGCTTGACGCTCGGAGAGGCGGGTGCGAATCGCGACCTGGTCCAAGGTCAAGGGACCCCCCGCCAGTGCGTCCCAGACAATAAGGCCATTCGCGGTGATAGAAGCGTCAGGCGCATCGGCTGCGCCGGGCAGCGGGTCCTGCCCGGCGGCCACGTCCGACACCGGTGGATGCACGACGACCTGCGGCCGCTCGAGCGGCTCGCTCGTCGCATGGACAGGTTCGATCAGATACTCGGTTTGACCGCGCTCCCCCTTCGTGATCGCAAACCCCATGTTCACGAGCCCCTGCAGGGCGGCCTTCGCGTCCCGCGAATCGATCGGCGCGAACTCCTCCCGGACGAGTGCGTTCGTCCATGTCTGCCCGTGACGCATCGACGTGACGATCTGCTGCTGCACGCTGTTCAGAGAGGAGGTCGGGTCGTTGTTGGCCAGCCACCGGATATCGGCCGGGTTGATCAACGAGTGCCGCGGAAGGATGGCCGTGAACCGAACGCCGGCGTCGCTGAAGCGGGGCGGACGCATGTTGGCGGCGCGCAGGGCGCGCTGCACTTCCCGAATGCCCCCACCCTCGCCCTCGATGACACGGTTGCCCGACGGTGTGCGGGCAAGCTTGCAGATGTCGTAGAGGAACTCGTTGACGGCCGACTTGCCGTTGGGCGTACCGAGTTGCTGCAAACTGACGCCGTACAGGCCTCCGGGGTTGTTGATGACAAGTTCGTCGCCGCGCAAGCGGATCTCTACGCGCTGCGTCCTGGTGTGCGGCCCCAGGTCCCGATGGACCAGAGCGTTGGCGATCAGCTCGCGGACGGCAACCATGGGGAGCTCCGGTACGTCGCGACCGTGCCCGTCGATGCCGAATCGCGTGGTCGTGACGGTGTTCCGCTGGACCCACTCCACAGCGCTGTCCAACATCTCAGGCAGAGGACCGTCCAAATGGACGCGGTCGCGAGTGCGTTGACCCGAGCGCGGGTCCAGCAGGACAGCCGCTGTGATGGAGAGACTGGGCAGGAATTGTTGGGGGTACTTCCCCAGTGCGTACAACCCCGCCGTTGTCAGCCGGATGCCGTCAGGCGCCACGACCGCCTTGCGCATCAGGACGACGTCACCAGGCTCAGTCGCGAGGCGGCGTGACGTCGCCCTGGCGGAGTTGATGAAGTCAGCCACCAGGTCGCTGTCCAGGTCGTTGACTGACGTGCCATCGACGGGCTGAGCGTCATAGCGAGGGCGCTCACGGAGCGCCATGACCTGCTGGATCTCAAGCTCGCTCATGGGGTAATCACCGTCCGACTGACGGAGATAGGCCTGGCCCTGGTACCGGCAGGGTCGCTGGTTCGAAGGCAGGCCCGACACCGTGGCGATCACCAATGTGGCGCCGCCCACATCGGCTTCCTGGAACGAGACCTGGACGGGCGGGACAACCGCCGTGCGTGCGGTGGCAGCGATGCCCTGCTCAATCAGCCCCGGATCGGCGACACCGACCGCAGCGAAACCATCGTTCTCGTCCAATCCCACGACGATGATGCCGCCGTTCGGCATGTTTCCAAAGGCACAAATCGTGTCCCCGAGCTGCGGGACGCCCCCCGCTCCCAGCTTGACCTCTACGTCCTCGAAGTCCTTGCCGTGGGCGCGCAACTCGAGAAGAAGCTCCTCGATGGTCTCACTCGTCCAACGCACACCCCAATACTAACAAGATAGACAAACTAACACTAGGGGACTGGCTATTTGCATATTCGGCGCCAGGCCCGACCGCCCCGCCCACGGGAGTCGCGAGGCCCAACCTGACATACAGACAACCCGCAGGCGGATCCGCAGGTTGTCCGGCGAAGACACGGAGGCACCGAGCCGAAGAGGCGGACGCGTGCCTCCACGCGCCGGCTTCCCTGCTTCCCTCAGCACACCCCGACTCGACGCGCTGTCGCCTGACGACCGCTTGCACGCTGCATTGCTGCCGGGACTTGCATTGCAGGGCAGAGCCACATCTGATCCCCGGGAAGTTGGACCGCCTGCGTGGCGGCGACACCGTCTGCCCGTCCGTGTCCCACATCGCTCGATCGGAACAGAACTGCCCGGGCTCAGGCCCGGGCAGTTCTGTTCCGAGCGTTCGCGTCACGAGCTGTCACCAACCGCGGCACTCATCGGCCGGAACGATCAGGGCCTCCACGTCGGACGCCTTCAGCCGCAGCACCTTCCCACCCACGACGTAGCACCGCAGCTTCCCCGCCTGCGTCAGCCGCTTGAGCGACCGGACCGACAGCGTCGTGACCTCAGCCGCCTCCGGGTAGGACAGCCACCGCGGCCCTCGCTCCTCAACCTTGACGATCGCGGTCTTCCTCGTCCGGGTCATCGTCTGAGCCGTCATGTCTCATCTCCTGTTCCGTCACCCCGAGGGGGTGGACGCCACCTGCGCCTCTCACCCTCCAGAAGTGACCAGAACAGCCCTCCACGGACACTGAGCGCCAAGAACTACCGGAGCGGCCACCACAGGCGTTCGCGGGGGGTCAGCCAGCCATGGTGGGGGGCCGCGGTCCGGGACGTTCATGCTGGCCAGGGGTCAGTTCGCGTTGAGGCCGAACTCCTTGCTCAACAGCTTGCGTTTGTACAGGGTCTCCACGGCGACCACCTCGTCCGCAGTGGAGCTCTTCGGCAGGATCTGCAACACCGAGAACTGGAAACGCTCGAACATGGCCGAATCAGCACGGACGCCTTCCACCATGTTCACGTTGTGGCCGTGATAAGTGGCCACGTACTCCTTCCAGCGGCCGAGCAGGCCTCCCACGCCGTAGGCAGACCCGACGTAGTGCCTTCCTGTCTGCGAGTCGACGATGAGGTACACGGCGCTCACCGAAGACATGGCCGCATGCCACTCCGCGTAGCGCCTCGGCTCGATAACAACAAGTTCCAGTTCCCGGAAGGTCAGGACGAGGTTCTCGAACCCCGGGAACCTCTCGACTCGCCGGTGCATGATCGCAAGGACCGGCTTGCTCACCGCAGTCGTCCCGTTCTGCCACCAACTACGGGTCCCGGGCCCCCAGTCAACGACAAGACGGTTGACGAGGTCAGGAAGAACCACGGCCTCACTCAAGGCGAACTGGCCGGGAGAGAGAATGCCCGCGTTCTCATAGCAGGCCACGTACCGGGCGCTACGACCCTCCTCCCCGAGAAACACCATCCAGTACCGCTGCCGCCCAGGGAACCGCTCGCCCTGGCTGCTGGTGTACTCGCGCAACTGGTCCGCCTCCAAGGCCTCCCTCACCCTCACATGGCTCAAGGGGTGCCTGATGAGGAGGACTTCGCTCAGGTCAAGCCCTGCGACGCCCAGAACGTCCGCCAACGAGATCGAGGACCCCGTGGTCACCTGGTCTGCGGTCATGAACGCTCACCCCTATCGCATCGCAAAGGACGCCCGGTCCACCTTCGGACACAAATCGTCAACCAGGCTGCTCACGCTTCGCAGCAGCGCCCCCGGCTCGGCTGCCAGATCCAGGGTATGTGCCACGATCCGGACGCCCGCACGCTGCACGACATGCTCGCGGGCCTCCTCGAACCCCTTGGCGTAGACGAGGTGGCCGACTGGCAGCCCCAGGACCGTGGACCGCCGCCGCCAGCAACAGCTGGTTCTCGGCGATGTCGACGGTGAACTCGTCGTAACGGACCTCCAGCGGGATGCTCCGCCCCCACCGGCGGCGCAACTGGTCGGCCTCCCGCACCCGGCCGCGCAACACCGCCAGCGTCTCATCCACGGCCACGTAGCCCTTGAGCAAGCCCTGATCCAGCGCCCGTCGTGCCACCGACTTCCGCTTTCACGACCTGCGCCACTTCGCCCGCCGCCATGGCCTGAGAGTGACCCGCCGCCGCCGACACGCTCCCCGGCGCTTGCCGCGTCACGTGACCGCGTTCGCCTCCTCACACATGAAGACTTGAAGCGCTGATGTTCCAGTCTTAGATTTCATATGTGGAATGGACCGCTTCAAGTCTGCAAGATCTGATCACCGAACTGCGTACGCGGCAGGGCGACTCGACCGACGTCGAGGTCAAGTCCGCTGCCGGAGGCCACCCGACACTCGGGCCCACGCTGAGCGCGTTCGCCAACATGCCTGAGGGGGGCACCATCATCCTCGGCTTGGACGAGTCGTCCGGTTTCTCCCCGGTGGGGATCACCGACATCGCCGAACTCGAGCAGGCCGTGGCCGGTCAGGCACGAACTGCCGTCATGCCTCCAGTGCACTGCGAGTTCCAGACCTTCCAGGTTGGCGGCAGACCCGTGCTCGTTGTTGACGTCGGCGCCCTGCCTCTCTCTCAGCGGCCCGCGCGGCACGGAGGGCAGGCGTACCTCCGCCAGTCGGACGGCGACTACATCATGAGTGAGCAGGAACTCGCCCAGCTGGAACTGCTCAAGACCCAGGCGGTTCGACCGACCCAGCCTGACCGCCAGCCCGTCGCCGGGACATCCGTGGCCGATCTGGACCCGGCGCTGCTGACGTCGTATCTCACCGCAGCACGGGCGGCGTCCCGAAGGTACGCAGCCGCCAGCGACCAGCAGATCCTGCAGTACACCAGCGTCACCACCCGCACGGGCGAGCTGACCCTCGGTGGTCTCTACGCCCTGGGAATGGCCCCCCAGTCGGTGTCGCCCAGCTTGAGTGTCACCGCCGCGGTCCAGCTGCCGCGAACCGCTGACGGTCCGCGGTCGCGGGATCTCTTCCATTCCGTGGGACCGGTCCCCGACCTGCTCGAGGACGCCATGAACTGGGTCGTCCGCAACACGCGCACCTCGGTGGGCTATGACCAGCGGGGGCATGGGGTTGACCGGACGGAACTGCCGATGCGGGCCGTCCGCGAGATCGTGGCCAACGCGCTGGTGCACCGCAATCTGGACGCCATCACCGACTCCAAGCGGGTGGAGATCCGGCTCCTGGACGACCGGCTCGTGATCACTAGCCCCGGCGGGCTGTGGGGGGTCTCGGAGAGCCAACTGGGGCGCCCGGGCGCCAAGAGCGCCGTCAACCCGGTGTTGTACGACCTGTGCAAGTACGTCCGCCTGCCAGACGGCAGCCGGGTGATCGAGGGCGAGGGCGGCGGCATCCGGGAGGCCATCGAGGCGTTGCGTGAGGCGGGACTGCGGCCCCCGAGGTTCGTCGACACCGGTCTGGCGTTCAGCGTGGTCATCTCGCGACACACCCTGATCGGCGACGACGACCTCGCCTGGCTGGGCGCCATCCCGGACGGCCTGGATCTCACGAGCGAGGAACGCGCGATCCTGGTCTCGATGCGTCACGGCGGCGCCTGGAACAACACCAGGGTGCGGCAGGAGTATGCGCCCATGGACTCCACCGACGCCCGTCGCATGCTCCAACGCCTGGTCGACACCGGCCTGGTGCAACCCCACGGCGAGCGCGGCGGAACCTACTACACCATCGCTCGGCGTCACGCCGCGGCCGCTGACCCGAAGGAGAAGGTCGACGAGATTCCCTCCGCTCAGCCGCCGTTGCCCGAGTCGTCCGAACGCACGTCGCCCCTCAGCCGTCACGGAGCGGCAATTCTCGGCGCGCTGGAGGAGCCGTCCTCGGTCAAGGAACTCATCAGGAAGACCGGCCTGACCGACGGGCAGGTCCGCTACGCACTGACCAACCTGATCTCGGCCGGGCTCGTCGACATGCTCGGCGCCCAGGGCGTCCGCAGCACCCGCTACACGAGAACTGAGCCCTGAGGGTCGCTGGTCAGCATCAACAGGCCGGCCTCATCCGACGGCAACCATCGGTGGCTGTCTGCTCGTGGCCTTCCTTGGATCAACATGCCACTGACATGACACCCTGACTTGCCAGGTGTCATGTCAGTGCGAAGTACGTCGCGCCGGGCGGATCAGCTCGGGTCAGCCGCACGATCGAGCACGGCGGTCGACCCGCCTGCTCCCCTCACCACCCCCGGCACTGGTCCGCGGGGACGAACAAGGCCTCCACGTCGGCTGCCTTGAGCCGCAGCACCTTGCCGCCCACCACGTAGCACGGCAGCTTCCCGGCCGCGGTCAGCCGCTTCAACGACCGCACCGACAACGTGGACAGCTCGGCGGCCTCCGGGTACGACAGCCACCGCGGACGCCGGTCAGCCTGGGCCTGCGACGGGGACTTCCTGGGGCGGGTGATCGTCTGCGCGGTCATGTTCGTCTCCTTGGGTTCGCCTGGCCTGGGGTGCGACGGACGCCGTCGGCGTCCTTCACCCTCCAGAAGTGACGAAAGGGGCCCTCCACGGACAGTTCGCGCGAACTTCCCCGCGTGTTCCACGGACCGGGGCTCGGCGCCGTCCGGTCGGAAGCGCTGCGTGAAGGAGCGCCCGGACGAGGTCACCAGCGGACTGGCTGAGCATCGTGCAGCGCGCCGGTCCCTCTCTTGAGAACCTTAGGTCGTTTTATCCGAAGCACATAAAGACACCTAAAGTCGGTAAGGTGAGGCCATGGACCCCGTCCTGAACCCCTACACCCCCAACGCAGGAGCCCGGCCCCAAGCCGTCGTGGGCCGCGACGACCAACTGCAGTCCTTCGACCTGCTCCTCCGGCGGCTGAAACTGGGGCGCACGGAACAGTCCATGATCATCACCGGCCTTCGCGGGGTGGGCAAGACGGTCCTGCTGGGCCAGTTCCGTTCGAAAGCCCTGGCGGCCGACTGGGTCGTAGTCGACCTCGAAGTCAGCAAGCACGACGACCAGCGCTTCCGGTTCGACGTGGCCTCACGCCTGCGTACCGCACTCCTGGAACTCTCACCCAAAGCCAAGTGGAACCAACGCTTCGACCACGCACTGTCCGTGCTGCGGTCGTTCACGTTGTCGATCGACCAGGCGGGCTCCTTCACGGTGGGGATGAACGCGGCCCCGGCCGAGGGCTACGCCGACCACGGCGATCTCACCCTGGACCTGACGGACCTCCTCGTCGCCCTCGGGGAGGCCGCCCAGTCGGTCAGTCGAGGCGTCGTCCTGCTCTTCGACGAGATCCAGTTCCTGCAACCGCAGCAACTCGAAGCCCTCATCGCCGCCCTCCACAAACTGGTCCAACGAGAACTCCCCGTCACCCTCGTCGGCGCCGGCCTCCCCCAGATCGCCGAACTCGCCGGCGACGCGAAGTCCTACGCCGAACGCCTCTTCAAGTTCCCGAGGATCGGCGAACTCTCAGCCAGCGACGCCCGGCGCGCGCTCGCCGAACCGGCCGAACAGGAGGGCGTGATCTTCAGCAGCGACGCCCTCGACCTCGCCGTAGAGGTCACCGGCGGCTACCCCTACTTCCTCCAGGAACTCGGCTACGCGGTCTGGGGTGTCGCTCACGGCGACCAGATCACCAAGGACGACGTGGAGCGCACGATCCCCATCTACGAATCCAAACTGGACGCCTCGTTCTTCCGCGTGCGCCTCGACCGGGCCACCGAACTCCAGCGCGCCTACCTGCGCGCCATGGCCAGCCTCGGACCGCTCCCCCAGAAGGCCGCGGACGTGGCAGCGGTCCTGCAGCGCCAGTCCACCCAACTCGGCCCGACCAGGGCCGAACTCATCAACATGGGCTTGCTGTACACCCCGGAACACGGCTACGCCGCGTTCACCGTCCCGCACTTCGACCAGTTCATGCTCCGGGCCCTGCCTGAGCTCCTCATCCCCGAAGGACGCCCGCGCAAGTCCAGACGCAAGTAGCCGCGGGGGGGGCGGCAAGGCCGCAACCTCGGCAGTGCTGATCGCCGACCTGCCGTCGGACGGCTGACGCTTGAGCCGGCCCGCCGGTTATGGTGGGCTCAGGGGTGTTCTGCCCGCACGCCCTTTCCTAGTCAGCAAGTCGGGCGTCGTCGTGGATGACGTTCGGCCGAGGGGGGAAGCCTTGGAACTCGAGGAGATCTCCTCTGGTCAGCGGCTGAGCGGTGTCATCCCCGGGGACTCGGTGACCGTGATCGCCACGCAGTGGCATGGCCGGGACGCCGTCGAGCTGACCTTCCGTCCCACGGTGGGTCACCTTGATCAGCGCATTCTGTACCGCGCCGACGAGCCCCGGCTTCAGATCGCACGGCAGGCGGGCCGCCCGTTCGACGCGCCGGCGTCCGACTTCAAGCTGGCCGCGGAAGCCCAACGGATCCGGCTGGCGGGATTGTTCGACCCGATGCTGGCGGTGGCGACGAGCGACGTCCAACCGCTGCCGCACCAGATCACCGCCGTGTACGGCGAACTGCTGCCCCGCACACCCCTGCGGTTCCTGCTCGCCGACGATCCCGGCGCGGGCAAGACGATCATGGCCGGGCTGTACATCAAGGAGTTGCTGCTCCGCGATGACGTGAAGCGTTGCCTGATCGTGGCGCCGGGCGGTCTGGTGGAGCAGTGGCAGGACGAGTTGTTCCTCAAGTTCGGGCTCCACTTTCAGATCCTGACCAACGCGATGCTGGACGCGAACATCAACGTGAACGTGTTCGACACCCACCCGTTGTTGATCGCCCGCATGGACCAGCTGTCCCGCAACGACGACCTCAAGACCAAGCTCGCCGAGACCGAGTGGGATCTGGTCGTCGTCGACGAGGCGCACCGGATGGCGGCGCACTACTTCTTCGGCAAGCTGGCGAAGACCCGCCGCTTCGAGTTGGGCGAACTGCTGGGCGGAATCACCCGCCACCTGCTGTTGATGACCGCCACCCCGCATTCGGGCATCGAGCAGGACTTCCAACTGTTCCTCACCCTGCTCGACAAGGACCGGTTCGAGGGCCGCTACCGCGCCGGCGTCCACACCGTCGACACCAGCGACGTGATGCGCCGCATGGTGAAGGAGAAGCTGCTCACCTTCGAGGGCAAGCCCCTGTTCCCCGAGCGGATCGCCGAGACGGTCCCCTACGAGCTGACCGCGCTGGAACAGACGCTCTACGAGCAGGTCACCGACTACGTCCGCCAGGGCTTCGACCGGGCCGATCGGCTTGATGGCAAGCGCAAGAACACCGTCGGGTTCGCGTTGACGGTGCTGCAGCGCCGGCTGGCGTCCAGCCCCGAGGCGATCCTCCGGTCCCTATGTTCCGCCTATCTCAGTCGTTGACGTGGAGGTGCCGATCAGTGGCACCTTCTAGCGCCAGCCTGCGGGCATACGCATGAGCCGGCGGGTGTGGGTCCGGGCATTGGTCTTGGGCGTGGCCTTCGCGGTCGCTCTCGGGGCCCTCGTCGCAGGGATGACCATTTGGTCGGCAAGCACGTGGTTTACGAGCAAGGACCCTGCCCGCTTCGACAGCGTCTCCGCAGAGCTCGCGGACAACCGCCCTGCCTACGACGCCGCGGCGGCGCGGGTTCTGGAACTGAGCGCCCAGACCCCCGGCACCACCCGGGTGTCCATGACGGAGGTGGATACGTTTCGGATCGTGGCCGGCGTCAAGCGTCGCGACCCCAGCAGCCCGTCGGACGCCCAACGTCTGCGGGTCTTGCGGGAGGAGGTGGCGATCTGGCAGGCGAAGGACGGCGATCGGGTTTTCTTCCGGTTCTTCGGCGAGGACAGCCCGACGGTCTGGCTGATGTACTCCGCGTCCGACCGTGACCCCAGCGTCTTCGCCCGCGACCGCGGCTTCCGGTCGCTGCGGATCATCGACGAGCACTGGACCGTGCTCGGCCCCATCCCGGACGACGCCCGTGATCGTGCCCAGTGGAGCGGCTGACGCCGGGCATCAGGGCGTTGCGGTGGCGGTGACGTCGAGAGTCGCACCTCGTGGCAGGCTGGTTGGGTGTTCCACCTGAATTGGCGCCCATTGCCGGCAGTCATCGGGATTCTGGCTGTCGAGATCTATGTCGGTGCGTGCGTGCGAGACGCCTGGGTTCGCCCCTACGCCGGTGACGTGCTGGCCGTGGTCTTGGTGTATGCGATCCTCCGCATGCTGCTTACCCTGCCGGCCCCCGCATTGGCGACGGTTTCCTTTCTGGTGGGCGCGATCGTGGAGGCGATCCAATACCTCGGGATCCCGCAGGCTCTCGGGCTCGCCCGCCATCCGCTGCTGGCCGTGGTGGTGGGCGCCACCGCTCATTGGGAAGATCTGGTGGCCTACGCCCTCGGTGCCCTCATCGCCTGGTTGATCGACGCAAAGACACCATGGTGGTCAAACCATTCGTGACGCCCACCTTGTAGGCGTACCCCGCCAGGGACCCGAGCCGAACATCCTGTATTGCCGCTTCCGGCGCGTTCTCAGCATTGCAGAGTTGCCTTCGGTGCCGGGCTGGTAGCAGCCTCCGGCTTGGGGGGCGCAGGATTTTGTATGACCAGTAACCAGCCTGTCTTGTTCCCTGTCCTCATCGATGCCGCGACCGATCCGCTCGTGAGGGCGGTCGCTGCCTACCTGGCTCGCTATCGAGGCCAGACGCGCGTCCACACCGAATCGAATCTGCGGGCTTTCCTCGTCTGGTGCCGCGAGCGGGGCCTCGAACCGCTGAACGCGAGCCGGGCGCAGATCGAGTTGTACGTGCGCTGGATGCAGGAAGTGCGCCACTTCCAGCCCTCGACCGTGAGTCGTCGGGTGTCGGTGGTGGCTGGGTTCTACCGCACCTGTGTGATCGACCAAGCGATCGTACAGTCGCCTGCCGACTACGTGCGGCGCCCGAACGTGCCGGCCGAGTCACCCACACTGGGTCTGTCGCACTTGCAGTTCGAAGCGCTTCTGAGCGCGTCTCGAACGTCCAGCAACATCAACGACTTCGCCCTGGTGGCCATGTTGGGCCTGCTGGGGTTGAGGATCTTCGAGGCCTGCGGCGCCAGCGTCGCCGACCTGGGCGAGGAGCACGGCCACCGGGTTCTGAAGGTGCGGGGCAAGGGCGGCAAGGTCGTCCTCACTCCGTTGCCGCCGGCCGTGCAACGCGCGATCGAGCGCGCGGTAGCGGGCCGCAGCGAGGGCCCGATCCTGCGGAACCTGCGTGGTGTGCGGATGGACCGTCATGCCGCCACCCGCCGGCTCAAGCACCTCGCCGACGCTGCCGGCGTCCGCCTTCCCCGAATGCACCCCCACATGCTGCGGCACACGTTCGTGACCACGATGCTGGATGCCGGTGTCGACCTGCGTGACGTCCAGATCGCCGCCCGGCACGCCGACCCGCGCACCACGATGCGCTACGACCGGGCCCGCAAGAACCTGGACCGGCACCCCAACTACATCCTCGCCGCCTACATGGCCTCGGGCACCTGAGCCGATCAGGCGACCTTCTTGCCGTAGCGCTGACGGGCGGCCTCACCGCTGGTGCCCACGAAGGAGCCGATCGCCGACCACGGCATCCCGGCCTCGCGCGCCGCACGCACGGCCTCCAGCAGGTGGCGCTCAGCTTCGGAACGCTCAGCAACCGCAGCGCGCAACAAGGTGACAGCACCGGGGTCGAGCTCATCGGCCGGGTTCGGCTCATAGGACTCGAAACGCTCCGCCAGCTCATCGGCGTGCTGCAGGATCTCCTCAACCGTGCGCGGCATGATCATCACCTCAGGAACTTCTCGCGGGCCCGCATTGCATGGACGATGACGTGGACATGGTCGCCATCGACATAACCGACCTCCAGGAAGATCGCGGACTGGTTCGGACCCACGATCATCGTGAACCCCTCACCCAGGTCCCAGATCCGGACCGGATTCCGGTACGCGTGGAGAATCTCGGACTCGTCCAGGCCGTGCTTGAGCGCGGACGAGGCGATGACGGGTTCCTCCACCATTCCAAGGTAACTTGTTGTCAAAGGGGCGTCAATGCCCTCCAAGCGGAACGACCGCATCTGCCGCAGGGTGCGCGAGGGTAGCCTTCGGCTGCGGTACCCGACGCGCACGCCCGCTATTGCCGCGGTGTGCGAGGGTAGCCTCCCGGGGCCGCCCCGAACAGCGCTTCGACAAGCGGTCCGACAAGGGCAAGCGCAAGTCGAAGTGGCCGACGCCAGCGCGACTGGACGTAGCCGAAGGAACGATCAGAAGAACTCGCAGCCCGGCAGCCACGGCAGGAACTGGCAGATGCTGGTGGGGGAGTCGGCCGGGGCGGCGGCGGCCGTGGGGGCCGGAGTGGCGCTCGTGCCCAGCGCGACGACGAGAGCGACGATGGCGGAGAGGGTACGCATGAACTGCCCTTTCTGGGGGGAGGTGATGCACAACAGCCTGGCCGCTTCGCGTTCGGCGCGTGCGGATCGGGGCCCGTCCTGGCACTAGGTATCGCCGGTCACTGCACTTTGGAACATCCGGGGCGCCCGACTGCTAGTCTCCCGACTAACATCGTCATCACGGTCGCCACCCCCCGACGGAGGACCCATGCCAGTGCGGAACCCGCTGCGGGCGCTGGCGCCGCGGGTGAAGCTCCCCAGCGCGTCGGTGATGCTGGCCGCGCCGATGATCGTCGTGTGCCTGGCGCTGCACCTCAGCGGGCCCGTGACGCCCGCGCTCGCCACCGACCTGCTGGCCTTCGTGGCCGCCGCGCTGGCCGACCGCTGGCTGCCGGCGAGCGGGGTGGCGGTCGGGGTGGTTCTCGTGGTGAGCCAGGTGCTGCCACCCCAATGGCCGACGCTGGCCGAGTACTCGGCGCTGATCCCGCTGGCGTCCGCGCTGCTGGCACGCCGGGTGGCGCGCGGCCGCCCTCGCCGTGGCATACCTCGTCGTCAACCTCTGGGGGGCCGAGCCGGGCGCCGGGCTCCTGCGGACCGCGGGCCTGTGGCTGATCGCGTACGCGGTGGTGTGGGCAGGCACGGAGACCGTCTCCGGCTGGCGGCAGGCGGCCGAGGCGGCGACCCGGGAGCAGCTCCGCAAGCAGCGGTACGCGATCGCGTGGGAGCTGCACGACACGGTGGCGCACGATCTGTCGCTGATCAGCATGAACCTGCAGGAGGCCGGCATCCGGGGGCGGGTGGACGCGAAGGAGCTCGAGCCCCTGCTGGAGGCCTGCGACGCGGCCATCAGCCACCTGCGCGGCATCCTCGTGCTGATGCGGCTCGACGGATCCGTGGACGAGTCCCGCACCGACTCGATCGGCAGTCTCGACCAGGAGTGCCGCCGGGCGATGGGCCGGCTCACCCGACATGGCTTCGTGGCCGACTACTCCTCCGAAGGTCCCGTGGGAGAGCTGCCGCAGGCCACCCAGCGGGCGCTGGGGAAGCTCTTCCGAGGCCACAAGCAACGTGATCAAGCACGGCGATCCGACCGGCCCGGTCACGATGCGGGTCGACGCCGATCCAGGCAGCCATGCCGCTCAGTTCACGCTCAGCAACACCGTCCTCGCCGGCCGCCGCTCGGGTGCGTACACCCCGATGGGGATCGCCGGCATGCGCAACCGGATCGAGGCCGTGGGCGGCCGCCTGCACGTGGGCGCGGACGGCGACCAGTGGCTGACGATGGCTTCCTTCCCGGGACGGGGCGGGATCACCCTCAACGAGGAGGCCCCATGACCGACAAGCTCCAGCGGACCACCGGGGTCCTCATCGTGGACGACGACCTGCTCGCGCGGCGGGCGATCGCCGAGTACCTCAGCCTCGTCTCCGACTTCACCGTGCAGGGTGCCGCCGCCACGGCCGAGGAGGCGCTGGCCCTGGTGCAGGATTCGCCCCCGGATATGGTCCTGCTGGACGTGCGCATGCCTGGCATGGACGGCATCGAGGCGTGCGCGCGGATCCGGCAGCTGGCCCCGGACGCGATCATCATCATGATGACGTCGTTCGACGACGAGGACCTGCTGCGGCGGGCGGTGGCCGCGGGGGCGTCCGGCTATCTGCTGAAGAACGTCCGCGCGGCCCAGCTGATCGTGGCCCTGCGGGCCGCCCGCCAGGGGCTGCCCGCCATGTCGCCGGAGCTGCTCTCGATCCTGCGCGCGCGGTCCGAACCGGCCAGCCCGACCTCCGACTTCCCGGCGCTGACGACGCGGGAGGTCGAGGTCCTCGACCAGCTCTACCTGGGGCGGTCGAACGCCCAGATCGCCGCGCAGCTGTCGCTCTCGGTCTCGGCCGTGAAGATGTACGTGCACGCCCTGATGGCCAAGTTCGAGGCCCAGAGCCGCCTCGAGACGATCGCCCGGGCGCGGGCAGCCGGCTTCCAGCCGTCAGAGGGCCACTAGCGCGGTCAGGCCCAGGAGGATCGCCGGCAGGATGTACTTGCGGGGATGCCGCCAGGCGTCCCGCGGCGTGCGGCCGCGGGTGAGCGGGAAACGCGCCTCGAGGAACGGGAAGGCCGCCATCTCGGCGACCGTACAGACCACTGCTAGGCCCACGAGCACGGGCAGGGCGGTGGAGCCCAGCCACAGGTAGAAGGCGACCAGGGCCGCGTTGACGACCGCGAACCAGGCCCCGACGGCCGCCGCGTACTGGGTGAGCAGCCGGCGGGGGCGTCCGAGCATGGCGAACTGGGTGCGCAGGTCGGGGTCGGCGGACAGCACCGTGCCCAGCGGGCTGTTGACGCTGACGAGGGCGAACGCGGCCGGGATCGTCAGCCCCTGCTCCCACGTGGCGAACGTGAACAGCAGCGCGAACCCGGCGATGCCGAGGCCGTTGATCAGGATGACCCGTTCCCGGGCCACGACGGTCAGCACGTAGTTCGCGGACGCACCGTGGGTCTTCTGCGTGGCCCGGTCGGACAGCAAACCGAACCCGGACGTGGCCGCCAGCGAGACCGTCAGCACCACCAGGGCGACCAGCACCGCGAGCGCCAACTGGCGGCTCTCGGTCAGGGTGACGGCTGCGGCTCCGGTCGCCACGGCGACGAGCACCGCCACCGGGCCCGCCCAGGTCCGGCGTCCGCTGATCGTCAGCAGCACCGCCGACGAGGCCGCCAACGCATAGACGACCATCAGACCGGCCCGTGCGGCATCCAGCTCCCCGCGCACCAGGCCGAAGGCCACCGCCGCGGCGACGTTCTCGATCAGGACGATCAGCCACGCGGCCAGGGCAAGCTCGAACCGGAAGGCGACCGAGGAGACCGGCAGCTGCACATACTCCCGGAGCTGCTCCGGCCGGTAGTAGGAAGCGAGGACCAGGGCCGTGGTGACGGCCGCCGTGAGCACGACGGCGAACAGGTACACTTGGGCGGAGACCCTCAGCGGCACCGCGCCCGCGACCGCGATCGCCACGCCGACGACGAGGGCGCCCGTCACGAGGCGTCGCGGGCCCACGAGATCGCGCAGGAAGACGGCGATCATGATCAGTCCCGGGCCAGGTAGGAACGGACGTCGCGGAGCACCGCCGCGTCGTCGACCGGGTCTCCCAGCCGGCCTCCGCGGAGCACGTAGAGCCGGTCGCTGCAGCGCGAGAAGCTCTCGGCGATGTGCGAACTCATCAGGACCGAGCCCCACTCGCGGTAGGCCGCGACAGAGTCGTAGAGGAACTCGGTGCTCTCGAAGTCCAAGCCGTCGACGGGCTCGTCGAGCAGCAGCAGCGGCAGGCGCAGCGCCAGGCCCGCGATGAGGAACGCCTTCTTCTTGTTGCCGGTCGACAGTGAGCCGATGGTCTGGTCGCGGTAGCGCCCGAAGGCGAACCCCTCGACCAGCTCGTCGACCGCGCGGGGCTCCATCTGCCGGGCGTAGGCCTTGGCGAGGAACGCCAGGTACGCCGTGAACGTCCAGTACCGGAAGCCGGCGTGTTCGGTGAACACGGCGTACCGCGCGGCGAGGAACGACTTGTCGCGCAGCCCGACGAGGCGTCCCTGGTGCTGGACCTGGCCGACGCGAAGCCGTTCGTGGACGCCGCACAGGCAGTTGAGGAGCGTCGTCTTGCCCGCTCCGTTGACGCCGAGCAGCCCGACGTTGGTGCGGGCGGGGACCTCCAGGTTCACCTCCCGCAGGATCGGCTGGTCAGGTTGGTACCAGGCCGTCAGCTCGGTGACGGACAGGACCGGCGGGGTCGTGTTCATGTGGGTTCTCCTTCCGGCCTTGGACGGCGGCCGGCCGTCAGTCGGCCGTCACCTGGGGGCGGCGCCACGGCGCATGGTGGCGAGGCGCACGAGGAACGCCACCGTGCCGACCCCGAACAGGCCGGCCTGGAGCCAGTCTCCGCGCCAGAGCGCGAGGGCCGCCATGGCGGCGAAGACGAGGAAGATGACGGCGGTGACGCCGACATGCCTGTTCATCCGAGGATCCCTTCACTGGTGAGGATGGCCGCGGACCCGATGGCCGGCGACCGGTGGCCGTGGTCGGCCAGGAGAGCCAGCACCCGCAGATTACGGGCCTGGACGACGATGACGAGGGCCACGAGGGCGCTCTGGGCCAGCCAGAGCGGGTGGCCGATGGGGAGCTGGGCGAGGGCCACGCCCGACAGGACGACGGTGCCGAGCGTCGCCGACCCGAGCAGCCAGCCGAACGTGCGGAGGCGTCCCGACCGGACGGCCATGGTGCCCAGACCCCCCAGTACACCGGCGACGCCGAGGAGGACCAGGTCCAGGGCCGACATCAGGCAGGTGGGCACGATCGCGACCGCGGCGGCGACGACCTGCTGTCGGCGCGGGAGCCGGCTGCGGCCGAGGCCGACGGCGACGACCGCCACCACCAGCGCGCGGACCCCCCACTGGGCGGCGTCCGGGATCCCCAGGACGTCGGCGACGGCGGATTTCCCGGCCCAGTAGACGAGCGTGTACGTCAGCATCGACAGGGCGAACGTCGACAGAACCCGGGGCGCGAGGTCGGGTCGAGCCGGGACGCGGTCGAACAGCACGACCCCGACGGCGGCCGTGCCGACGAGCGCGCAGACGGACGCCGCCAGCACCGGTCCGCCCTGCGCCGCGGAAGGCGTGTGCAGGGCGCCGAGCGGCCCGGCCAGGACGAGCAGCCACAGGGCGGCGTTCGCGGCGGTGCCTGCGTAGAAGGTCAGGCGGCGGGTAGGAAGTCTTCCCATGGCAACTCCTCGAAGGACCGGGCGACGTCGATGTCGAGCCCGACGGTGCGAATGTAGCGGGAGAACTCCTCGTCGAAGCCTTTCAACCCGGTGACGGCGAGTTCGTAGCGGAACAGCAGCTCGGCCTTGTGCGTGCGGACGAACGCGCGGGCGTCCGGGGACGCCCAGTCGGGCGGCTCGGGCGCGGCCACGTCGACCATGTGCACGAAGAAGTCAAGCAGCCGTCCCCAATCGGCGGGGCCCTCGCCGTCGCCCGTCCGGGCTTGGTCGAACAGCGTCCAGGTGACCGGCCGGCAGTCCCTGGCGGGAGCCGAGGGCGGGGACGCGGTGTACGTGATCACGTGCGCGTCGCCGACGGCGGCCCGCACCTCGTGCAGGCGTGCCAGCCGGAAGTCGGCGATCTCCTGCCGGGTGCCCAGCAGCCGGTCCACGACGGGGGCGCCCTCGGGGGTGAGCGCCCGTTCGTGCAGGATCGTCCGGCGTTCCAGGTCGAAGTCGGCCTCGCTGAAGGTCTGACCCAGCCAGGGGCCGGTCGTGGGGATCTCGGCCCCGGCCGGGCTGAGCAGGTAGAGGGCCATCTCGTCGGGGGTGGTCACCGCGTTGTACGCAGAACCCTCCCGCGCCAGGGCGTCCAGGCGGGCCAGGTTCGTCCGGATCAGCAGGTGCTCCAGCAGGTGCAGGTAGCCGGGCGGGGCGTCCACGGGTGCGGCCCAGGAGGTCCGGGTGAGGGCTCCGGGCAGGGGATAGGCGACGTGACAGGTTCGTCCCTGCCGCTGGAAGTCAAACAACACCCTGATCGACCACCTTCCGGAACAGGCTCGGGCCGCTGGCCAAGAGGGCCTCGATCTCGTCCAGGCCGATGTCGTCGACGAGCCGGTCGAGGTCCGCCACCGTAACCGTGGGATCCACCAGCGCGTAGGGGGCGAGGGCATGCACCTGGCTGGCGGACAGCGCCAGCCGCAGCTGGAACGCGAAGGCGCGACGGGCGGCGTCCAGGTGGGCGCGAGACGGCCGGAGCTCGCCCAACAATCGCTGCGTGCGCTCCTCCAGCGCGGCCGAGTACGGGAACAGGGCCGCGGTGACCAGGATGCCCAGGTCGTAGACGTAGCGACCGACCGCCGCGTACGCCTCGCCGGCGGAGCGGAGGGGCTCCAGCGCCGCGCCGGGGTCGGTCGAGCCGAGGAGTTGCTCCAGCAGCCGGATCGCCACGTACCGGCGCACCGTGTCGGCCCGGAGCCGCCACGCCCGGCCGACGATGGCCAGTTGTCCGTCCTGCACGTCGCCGGCCAGACAGATCCGCGGCGCTCGCGGCACTGTGTGCGGCCGGAGCTGATCCCAGGACCGAAGGGGGGCGTAGGGCGAGGCGACCGGCCGGTACTCGCCCAGGTCCGGCTCGGTCACCAGCAGGGCGGCGAAGCCGCGCGGGCGCGGGGCCGGCTGCCGGAGCGCGGCCAGCCGGGCCGTCTGCTCGGCCGTCCGCAGCGCCGCGGCGACCGTGGCGGGATCGAGGTCGCGGGAGTGGATGGACACGAACTCGTGGAAGCCGCGTCCGAGGCTGCCGAACACCGCGTGCGACACGTAGGCGCCGCGTTCGAAGGACCACCGGTTCACGTCGGCCCGACGCTGGGCGATGGCCGCGTCCAAGGCCAGCTTGCTGGGGTAGTCCTCCACGGGACGGACGAAGACGCTGGATCTCATGGCTGGGCCTCGGCTCCGATGCTCTCCGCGAACCGATCGACGATGCCGTGGAGGTCGTTCGCGAGCACCCAGGGGCACCGCTCGCCGGCGGGTCGGTCGGCGTTCTGCCTGAGCCCCTTGAGGACGCAGCCGTAGCAGTGCCCGAACAGCTGGCAGTCGAGGGGGCAGCCGTGATCGTGGTGGGGTGCCGGGACGGCCGCGAAGGTGCTGTGGATGGGGGCGTCGAACACGGTCGGCCAGTCCGCCTCGAGCACGTTGCCGAAGGCTTGGGTGCGGGGGTAGATGGCACAGGGGCGGACGTTGCCGTGGGGATCCACCACGATGGACCCGACCCCGGCGCCGCAGTTGAGGGTGCCCGAGGTCTGCTCGCCCGCGATGATGGGGATGATGCCGCTGAAGTCATTCAGCACGCCCTCGATGTACTCCTTGTAGGACGTGTCGAAGGTGACGTCGTGGTCGCTCCGGAAGGCGTGGCCCCGACCGAAGTCCTCCACGTAGTTGAAGCTGAACATGGCGGCCCCGAGGTCGACCGCCAGGTGCGCGAGCTCGCGGACCTCCCAGTTGGGTCGGGCTGTGGCGCCCTGCCACGGTTGCCCGTGGTGGGTTTCCACAGCCCGCCCGCCGAACCCGGCGTGCGGCTTTCACCGCACCGGGCTCTCCACGTGAGGGGGGTTGGTCAGCTGGTGGTGGCAGCTGTCGGTGTCCACGGGGTTGGGATGTGGTAGCCGCGGTAGCGGTACCGGGTCACCGTGACGCTGGCTGCGCCACGGAACCGTTGCCCGTCGAGGGTGAGCCGCCAGGTGCCGGGCAGGCAGTACCTGCGCCGGAGCTCTGGCCATCCGATCCGGTGCTTCTTCCGTAGCCAGTTCGTGATCCGTTCCCACGTGTAGGAATCGATCGCGTTGAAGATGGCCTTGGACACTCCGTGTCGGAAGTAGTTGGCCCACCCGCGCAGCACCCGGCCCAGATAGCCCAGTAGGTATCCGGGGTCGTGGTGCAGGGTGTGTCGGTACGTCATGGTCTTCACCCTCGCCTTGATCGCGGCGATCGCCTTGGTCGATGGCGTGGTGTACACAAACCACTTGTTGCTGCCCCGTTTCCGCATCCGTCGGATGTGGAAGCCGAGGAAGTCGAACCCGTCGTCGATGTGGACCACTCGGGTCTTGGCCGGTGACAACCGTAACCCCATCGGGGCGAGCACGGCAGCCACCTCCTCGCGTAGGTGTTCGGCGTCTTCCCGACCCCCGGTGACGACGATGACGAAGTCATCGGCGTACCGGATCAGCCGGTAGTTCGCTTCGCCCTTGCGGCGGCGCCGCTGCCGCTGGACCTCGGTCGCCATGTGTTGCTGCCAGCGCCCGACGAAGTGATCGTCCAGCGCGGACAAGGCGATGTTGGCCAGCAGCGGCGACAAGATCCCGCCCTGTGGGGTGCCGGTGATCGTTCCCTCGACGGTGCCCACCGTGGTGAGCACCCCGGCTTTCAGGAACGCCTTCACCAACGCCAGCACACGTTTGTCACCGATCCTGCATCGGAGCCGGTCCATCAACGCGGTGTGGTCGATCATGTCGAAACACGCCTCGATGTCGGCCTCCAACACCCACTCATAGCGTTTGCTGGTGAAGTGGTGGATCTCGGCGATCGCGTCCTGCGCGCGCCGGTTCGGCCGGAACCCGTACGAGCACGACTGGAAGTCGGCCTCGAAGATCGGTTCCAGCACCAGCTTGAGGGCGGCCTGCACCACCCGGTCGGCCACGGTCGGGATGCCCAGCTTGCGCAGCTTGCCGCTGGCTTTCGGGATCATCACCTGCCGCACCGGCACCGGCTGGAACGTCCGGGACCGCAACTGGTCCCGCACGTCCCGCAGGAACGCCTCCACCCCCATCCCGGAACTGACCCACGCCACCGTGGCGCGGTCCACCCCCGGGGTCCGTGCCCCCTTGTTCTGCGCGACGCGTTCCCACGCCAGCGTCAGGAACGCCGGGTCACAGACCAGGTTGTACAAATCATCAAACCGACGGCCACCATCGGTGGCCGCCCAACCATGCAGTTTGGTCTGCATCCTCCGTACCGCCACGTAAGCCCGCGCGAAGCTGGGCCACCCGGCGGCGCCGGTATTCACCAGCGCATCTTCGGACATCACAGTTCCTCCTTGCTTCCTCTCGCTGCCGCCCTTCCCCATGTGACCGGCTCTCCCGGCCTCGGAGTACTACGACGGCTCCGCCCCTCCCGCACCCTTCAGCAGGCAACGCACCTATCCCCAACCCGAGGGGAACGAAATGCGGAAGGTTCCCACGTTCACTGTTGTTCGGTCGACGGGTGAGGCGCCCGGCTTTGCCCCTGCGGCATCGTCGTGGCTACGCCGTAGACCTTCACCACGACCTGCCGGACCCGACACATAATCCGTTCCGACAGTTCCCCACCCCAGTGGCCATCAGGCTGACGGCCACCACGAGCGGTTACGCACCGCACTCCAGCCCGTATCCACCGGGTTCGAGCTGGTCGACGATCAAGAGGCTTTACAACACCGGTTCCTCTCGTACGCCTTCCCGTCTTGCTCACCAGACCCGGCCCATCCGGCAGTGCTGGACCGTCCTGACTTTGTCGCGGCTGCTCCCACCCAACCCCGGCGTTCCCCAAGGTCAGGCTGCCGCCAGCTTCACCCCGCTGCTACGACAGCGGTGCAATGCAGGTCTCTCACCTCCATCCGAAACAACAGCGCCACGTGGCGCACCATGTTCTCGTCGAAGATGACGGAGCCGACGCGAACCCGGACCCCGGTCGCCACGAGCCGGCGCACGTTCCGGATGGTGCGTTCGAACGCATGGCGGCGGCCGCGCAGCCGGTCGTGGAGTTCGGGCCGGACGCTGTCGATCGAGACGCCGACGGTGACCCGGTCGGCGTACCGGGTGAGGAGTTGGAGGGCGTCCGCCGGCAAGACGGTGGCGTTGGTGAGCAGGCCGACAGCGAGAACTGCTCCAGCGCCAACTCGAGGATCGGCTTCCATTCGGGGTTGCAGAACACCTCGCCGCCGGTCAGTTCGATGGAGAGCCCCTGGTTCTCCTGGAAGGCGCCCACGACCCGCTGGAACTCGGCGAACGTCATCCTGGCCTGCTTGGCGGGCGAGGCCTCGAGGTAGCAGTGCTGGCACTCGAGGTTGCAGGCGTCCGTGATCTCGACGGTGAGGTGGACGGGCCGGAGCAGTCCGCCGTGCCCGATCTCCTTGAGCGCCGGATCGTCGTGCGGTTCGCCGGCGAAGACGACGCCGCGCTCGCGGACGGCCGTGAAGTAGTCGTCGATCCAGGACCGGTTGGGATCCACGTCCAGATCGGTGGAGCGGCAGTACTCGGTGGCGATGTCGGCCAGGGAGCGGTGTCCGTCGACGAGGGCCAGGAGGTCCCGGCCGGGGGCGTTGACGTCGAAGAACCGCTGGTCGACCTGGCCTTCGGAGCTGGTCAGCTGCGTGACCGCGGTGAAGCCGGCCCGGGTGCGGTAGAGGACCAGGTTCGGGTCCCGGTGGAGGGCCTCGCGGTCGGTGCTGCGATCGCTGCGGTCGAGGATGGTGCTGGGCATGAGCGTTCCGATCAGTGGGTTAGGAGGGGCGGGGATCAGCTGGCGACGCCGAACAGCGCGTACAGGCCGACGAGCTCGAAGTCCGGCACGGGGCCGTCCGCGAGGCAGAGGGCGCCGATGGCGCACAGCGAGCAGCGGGTGTTGTTCACGATCTGAGCCTTCATGGGTGTTCCTTTCGTTTCGTGGCAGCGGGATTGCTGAGTTTGTCTTGTGAGGCTCATGCCCAGCACGTAAGGAACGCTAGAAAGCCGGCGTCGGCGCGAGAACGGCTCGGGGGCAGGAGGGGACCGAAGTACAGGACCGACCCTGTACTTAGGGCGAGGGGGTCCGGCGGCCCACTGGCCGGCCGGCCAGGGGCCTTCCGGCGGGAGTCCCGAGCACGACCGCCCCCAATTTGCCGCGATGGGTGAGTCTGCTGCTCCGAGCGCGGAGTTCAGGCCGATGCTCGCCTGCGGCGGGCGAACCACTCCGGGTTGTTGTCGATGATTTGTTCGGTGCGGGCGGGCCACTCGGTGGGGATGTCGTCTTCGTCGTCGCTGCGGTTGAACACTCGGTCGCGCAGCAGTTGTTCGGCGGCATGGTGGTGGCCTTGGGCGGCGAGGGCTGCGGCGAGGTCGAGTTGGGGGGTCTCTTCGGCCGGGGCGACCCGGATGGCGAGTTCGGCCGCCTTCTGGGCTGCGGCGTGGTCGCCGTGGGCGCGGCTGGCGGTGGTGACGATGTGGGCGACGTCGACGATCGCGCATTGCAGGATCTGGTCGAGGCGTTGTCCTTCGCTGAGCCACACGCCGCCGTCTCTGCGGAGTTGGCTGAACGGGGTGCCTGTCACGAGGGTGAGCGCTCGCTTGAGGTCGTCCAGGCCGGCCGGTCCGCGGGCCTCGCCGCGGGCCCGGAGCCGTCGGAAGAGGTCGGCGTCCACGAGCAGATCCTCCACCTGGTAGGCCGCTTGGCCGCGGAGCCGGGCGGCCTCGGTTTGGCGGCTGTCGGGTAGGTGGGGGCGTCCGGTGCGGGGGTTGACGCCGAGCCAGGTGCGTAGGGTGAGGATGTCCTTGCGGACGCGGCCGGTGGGGATCCGCAGCGCGTCGGCCACTTCGCTGGTGGTGGCGCCGTGCGGGCGGGTGGCGAGAAAGGCGAGCAGTTCGCTGAAGTAGGGCTTGCGGTCCGCCGCCGCGATGGGGGTGCCGGTCGCGGCGACCCGGACGGTGAGGGGGCCGAGCAGCATCAGCTTTGGCAAGTCACAGCGCGGGTCGAACCAGGTGCGGAGGTCGTCGTCGAGGGTGGGGTCGTCGTGTTCGACCTGCTCGCGAACGTGGTCGGGGACGTGGGGGGCGAGCAGGGCCAGGTCGTCGCTGGTGACGGCGGCGGCGTCGAGGTAGACCTCGTCGGCAGCGGGCAGCACGTTGGTGGCGGGCCCTTCAGGCGGCGCGTCGCGCGGCACGGTGTGCTCGGGCAGGAGTTGGCCTGCCTGGTTGGTGTGGGCCCGCCAGCCCTGGGCGGGTTCGGGGTGCTCGGGGAACTCGACGTCGGGTTGGTCTGCCTGGTTGAAGATGGCGGCGATCCCGGCGGTCTCCTGGGCGGTGAGGCCGGCGGCGGTCAGCGTAAGGCCCACTGCGGGGAGGCGGAGGCGTCCGTCGGCGGTGATCTGGAGTTCCTCGGCCGGGACGTCGGCGTTGACGCCGGCGGTGTCGATCAGCACCAGAGCGGTGCCGGTCTGGCGGGGTTGGTCGTTGAGCAGCCGCGCCAGTTGGTCGGTGAGGTGGGTGCGGTCGGCGTCGTGGAGCAGCAGCCGGCCAACCCACAGCGGGTCCTCCAGCAGGGTGGCGCGTCCCGTGGCGATGTCGAGCTGGGCTTCGTGGGTGAGGTCGATCTGGGCGACGGTGTCGGCGATGACGCGGGCGGTGATGTCGCTGGTGTCGTGGTGGCGGACCCGACAGGGGTTGAGGACGACGGCTTCGGCGGCGATGCCGACGCACTCGACGTAGACGTCGCGGGTCCAGGGGTGGACGGCGATTTCAGCGGCGGTGTGGCGGGCGAAGTCGCGGGCCCGGTCGGGGTCGCCGGTGACGCGCAGCACGCCGGCCTCTTCTAGGTTGTACAGCCAGCGGTGGCCACCCTGGTCGACGCCGAGGGTGACGAGTTGCGGGTAGGGGGCGGGCAACGCCGCATCCAGCGGCCCCACCACGGTGAGGTCCGCGCTGGTGGAAAGTTCCCAGCGCAACCGATCGGGGGCTGGCCGCCAGGGGTCGGGCAGGTCGGCCGGCTCAGCGAGGTGCAACCGGACGATGTCGCCGGACTGCTCCACAGCAGCCACCGGTGGCATCGGGAGGGCGTCTCTGCCTTGGCGCGCAGCCAAGCGGCGGAGGGCCCCGTCGAGGAACGCCACGTCGAGGGCGGCCTCCGCCCCTTCGGTGCGGAGTGTCTTGTCGATCGGGTCGAGTTCGGGGGGCGGGGTGGCGATCATCCGCCCCGGACGCCGCGAGCGCAGTTGCGCGGCGCGGCGTCGGCCCAGCGCCACCCACAGGGAGCCCGCGAGCAGTCCGCCGGCGCCGACCAGCCCGGGCACCAGCCAGCCCGGCGTGGGAGCGGCGGCCTCGACGGCGGCGGTCGTGCTGACGGGCGCCTCGGGGCCTCGGGTCTCCGGCGCTGGCTCCGGGGCCACGGTCGGCAGGGCGGACGGCAGCGCCGCGGGTTCGACCGGCACAGTGGTCTCGGCCGTGACCGGCTCCGCCATGACAGGAACGGGCGTCGCTTCGGCGGCCGCTGGCGCGGGAGCGGCCGACACGGGCGCCTTTCCTGCGGTCGGGAGGGCGAGGGTCCAGCCGATGTCGATGACGTCAGGGTCGGTGAGGTGCCGGCCACCGGGTTGGCTGATGGTCCGGGACGCCTCGACGATCTTCGGGTAGGCGTGGGCGTCGCCGAGGTGGTCGCGGGCGATCTCGCTGAGCGTGTCGCCCTTCCGGACCGTGTAGCTCTCGGTGGCGGTGCTGGGGGTGGCGGCCGCCGGGTCGGCGGGGAGGGTGAGGAGCCAGCCGGGGCGCAGGAAGTCGTCGCCTTTGCCGTGGAGGAGGCGGGTGTTGAGGGCGGCGATCTCGGGGTAGCGGCGTCCGTTGCCGAGTTCGGCCGCGGCGATCGACCACAACGTATCGCCCCGCTTCACCAGGTGCTGCCGGGTCGCCACCGGCACCGCCGGCGTCTCCTGGCGGACCTGTGTCGCGGTGGGGGCGGCGGTCCTCGCGGGCGCCGACGCCACGGTGTGGGTGGCGGTCACAGTGGGTGCGGGGGCCGGGTCGGCGTGCGCGACGATGGTGGGGCCGGGCAGGGCGACGAACAGGGTGGCCGCGGCGGCGACGAGCTGCCGGGCGGCGACCTGGGGTAGCCGCAGGCCAGGCAGGTCGCGGGGTTGGACGCCGCGGACCCGGGCGAGGACCTCGACGATGATCAGTCCGGCGAGGAGCGCCCAGGTGACCCAGCCGAGGGCCTTGATGACGACCAAGGCGAGGGTGCCGTCGTCGCGGCGCAGCAGCAGCGCGACCAGGTCCGCCCAGCTGTCCACGGGCGGCAGGGTGCCGAACCCGACCTGCAGCAGGACGAGTGGGAGCCCGACGAGCAGGACGCCGATGCCGAGGGTGGCGGCCAGGCCGAGGAGCCGTTGCCGGATCATCGTTCGGTGCCTTGGACGGCGCGGACCAGGCGGGCGGTGGACTGTCCGGTGACGGTGAGGGTGCCCACCCCGAGCGAGGTGAGGAACATCGGGGTGTAGCGGTCGGTGACGGTGACCTCCAGGACGTTCCCGGACCGGACGTTCACGGTGCCGGTCACCCCGGCTTGGGCGAGGTAGGCCGACGCGGCTCGTTTCGCCGCGGTGACGTCGACGGTGGGCGTCAGCCCGCGGATGGCTGGGGCGGCAGCGACTTCTTCGCCGGCGGTCCGCGCGGCTTGGGCGGCGATGGCACTGGCTCGTTGTTGGGCGTGGACGTGGCCGCCGAGGTCGACGGCGATCCCGAGGCACACCACCAGGCTCAGAGCGGCGAGCGCGACCCATACGCTCACCGAGCCACGCTCATCCCGACGACGGCAACGGGGAGCGCGACGGGGACGCCTGCGAGGGGTCATGAGGGGTTACCTTCCGCGGTAGGTGTCGAGGGGGCTGGACATGGTGGCGGTGATGGTCTTGGTGCCGGTGACGCCGGGCAGGCCGAGGTCGTCGAGCCGCAACCCGCAGGTCACGGTCGCCGTCACCTGTCCCGGGGTTCCGACGGGGGTGCCGAACGCGGCGACATCGACGGTGACGGTGGTGGTGACGCAGTCGAGGTGCTGGTTGGCCAGGCTGCCGTGGGCGGCGCTGCTGGCCGCGCTGCGGGCCGTGGTGACCGTCCGGGAGATGGACGCCGCGCGGGCAGCATCGCTGGCGGCCGCCTGGACGGCTTGCTGGGTGATCGCGGTGCGGCCACCGAGGACCAGCAGTCCGATCAGCAGCAGGAACGCCGGTACGACGATGACGGCCTCGACGCTCGCCGACCCGCGCTCGTTTCGCCTCAGTCGGGTCCTGATTCGGGATTCGGGAACTCGCGGCATCAGCGGGTGATCCGTTCGACGGGGAGGCTGGCGGCCTGGGTCACGGTGGGGGTCCAGCCTGGGACGAGGCTCAGGCTGGACCCGGTCACGGTGATGGTGGCGGTGACCGGCGTGCGGGTCCCGGTGACCCGGACGCCGGTCAGGGAGTCCCCAGCGGCGTGGGTGACGAACGCCGATGCGGCGGGGGTGCCCGCGGCGAGGGTGGCGTTCTCCCGGGCGGCTGCCCGGGCCCCTTCCTGGGCGGCGGCCAGCGCGAGCGTGCTGGCGTGGTAGTACACCGCGCCTTGGACGCCGCTGAACAGGATCAGCAGCAGCAGCGGCATCAGCACGACCAGTTCGACCGACGCCGACCCGCGCTCATCGCGCCGGACCGTCCGGGGACCCTTCACGAGACGGACCGTCCTCAGCCGAGGAGGGCGATCTTGCCCGTGGCGTACGCGGTGATGGCCGCGGCGATGCCGATGGCGAGCAGCACCACCCCCGCGGTGATGACGGCCTGTTCGGTGCTGACGCTGCCCCGCTCGTCGCGGGCCTTGGTGGGGTCGGTGAGCCAGGCCTGGAACATCACCAGGGTGCGGATCAGGTAGAGGGACATGGTCGGTTTCCTTCCGGGTTGGGTTGGGTGTTGCGGGAGGTCAGGAGGTGAGCAGCCGGAGCAGCGGCGGGGTGACGAGCAGGGCGATGAACACGACGCCGAGCAGGCTGCCGGGCACCACCATCCGTTCGGACACCTCGTTGGCTTTGCCTTGGGCGTTGGTGAGCAGGGCGGTGCGCAGCGCGGTGGAGCGGGCTCGCAGGGTGGCGTACACCTGGGCGCCTTCCTCCCCGGACAGCCGCATGATGTCGGCGAGGTCGGCGAGTTCGGGGACCCCCAACTCGTCGGCGAGGGTGGTGAGGGCATCCCAGGGGGCTTGGCCGGACCAGCGGGAGCGGGCGAGTTCTTCCCCGACACGCCGGAACACCCAGCTGTGGCCCACGGTGGCGGCGACCTCCATGGCTTGGCGGGGTCCGGCGCCACTGTTGCGCTCGAGGGCGACCAGGTCGACGTAGGCGCCCAAGGCCCGGTGGAACTCCAGGCGGCCCTTCTTGGCGTCGTCGCGGACGTTGAGGTTCGGCACGAACCACAACAACCCGGCCAGCACGAGGCTCGCCGCCACCGGCACGACGACCGGGAGCTGGAAGCCGGACAGGCCCACCACCAGGGTGAGCAGGCTCGGGAAAGTCAGGCCGAGGAGGGCGAAGACGATCTTCTCGCCGTAGTAGCGGGGCAGGCTGATCCGCAGCAGGGCGAGTTCCCGGGTGGGGATCCGGCCCCATATCCCGGCGGGCAGGTGTCGCAGCGCCCACAGGCCGAGGCGTTCCTTGCTGCCGGTGACCGGCACCGCCGCACCGGCCGTGGCGTGGCGGCGTCGGTGGGTGGGTGAGAGTCGTTCGACGACGTCGGCCAGGTCGGGGGCGGCGGGCACCAACCGCCACACCGCGACCCGGGTTCCGCGTAATTCGGGGGGTTTGGGGTCATCTGGGAGGTGTTTGTGCTTGTCGTGGGGTGGCGGCTAGGCACGGAACGCGATATCTCATAGTCACACGTTTTCGGGGTGTTGGGGTGGTT
>WBZS01000215.1_pt2 | contig 61100 bp, 49 predicted proteins | sample 5204201 | NCBI WGS metagenome assembly WBZS01 (sample SAMN12344357, study PRJNA552823) | activated sludge metagenome | biome: Activated sludge suspended growth; feature: Nitrification reactor; material: Wastewater; isolation source: activated sludge from nitrification reactor of wastewater...
AGCACCTCCCGGTAAAGCGGCTGCGTTAACACACTCGTCATTAGATGGTGGTGTAAAATCGGACTGAACTGTGAAGTTTCCGCCGCTAAAAACGAGCACAAAATAGGTGGCAACGTTGTTTGTGATATTAAGTACGCTGTTACAACCCTGAGATGTCAGGGCACCACATGATCCGGTAAAAACTTCAAAATTGGAGCCTGTAACATCAAACTGCACTACTGAAGGATTTACTGTAAAAGTATACCATACCCCGGGAGAGACGTCTGAACCACAAACGGACTCCAGTGGATCGGGGCATGCCGAAGCATTTCCGGTACCGGTCAGGTTGTTGCTACACGTAAGAACAGGTAAATTGGTTGCTCCTGTACATATGTCATTGGTAATGCCATTATTATTGTCTGTTATAGTCAGGTCAAATGTTCCCAACTGCGGACATACATCAGGCCCCGGATTATTATCATCCTGACCCGCTTCAATATAAATTACATCCCCAACAGTTAAACAAGTCAGCGGAATATTCAGCGCCGGACCAGTTCCAATCACTGTTCCGACACAACTATTCAGTCTGATTTGATAGATTCTTGGATTGGTCACCGTATTTGGTGAGACACTTACATTGATGAGGTCGCCATCAGTAACGGTGTAGGCATACCAAACCTTTCCATCTGCGCTACATAAATTGTTGGCAGCCTGGGTTGTTTCCGTTGCTGTTAAAGCTCCGGTACAATCATCATTGGCTACGGCGCCATTCACTGTAACCCGGCCATTTACAAAAGCATTGGTAGCAGGACAAGCTTCCTGACCTATCCATCTGATATTACCGGCAGGGTGTGTGAGTGGATCTGCAATTGGACCATTGTCGGAGCAGGCACATGTGTATTCATAAATACCCGGAGGTAAGTTATTTATAGTGGTTGTAAACACGTCAAAGCCGACATTGTCCATGCCGGCATACGTCATGTTATAATTGGTTACGCACTGGAAAACAGGTGTTATATCGCATGGACTACCACCAAATGCAGAAACACGTCCAAGGTGTACCACACAATTAATATTGGCCCCGGGGTTATTGGGGTCTGCGTCTGTTATTCCGGCAAGAAAAACTTCTACGCTGACAGCAATTGAACCCATACCGGAACAGCTAATCGTTCCCTGGTTTTGAATGGCAGAGCCTGGCCACCTTACCGTAGTAGGTGCTAAAACCAGTTCGGTCGAATAAGGGAAAGTAAATTTTATACTTTCCATAAAAGGGAAATCAAGCAGATTCCAGTACTGTACTGACTCTGCTTTGCACGGATCTATGGTGGCAGGTACAGAAAAATATCTCTTTTTGACCAAAGAATCGTCGGCTTTTACTGTGGATAAGTGCAAAAGCAATAACATTAAACAGCTTAAAAACTTTTTCATTTAATTAATTAAGGTTCTTTTATTAATAAAATCATAAGATCACAGTAAAAACTGTCAACATATTTTTATTCGTAAGGAGGGAGCCGCATGTCCGGCAAAAGATATGGAAGGGAAAACCATACATTCAAAGGTAAAGATAAAAGTATTATATCTAACGACAAAGAAATATTAATAATAAGTTAACATATATCTTAATATGTTAATATATTATTAATTTTATGATCAGCTAAAAATATTGGTCATTTCTGTATTTAATGCACTAGATTCAATATTTTATTCTGAGCTATATTTCTGTATTTAACCTTTTTAGAATATAATTTTTATCATTTATTGTTCAGAACAGGCTAGAATTTGTACAAAAGGTAGTCTCATTCGATCGGGGGAATGCGTGTTTAATTTAATAAAAAGAAGGAAACTAAAACCGTTTAAATTAATAACGTACCTATAATTGAAGTGCATCGGGGCGATTGTAATTGCGATTAAATGGCAAATAGAAGCTACAGACAGGATTTAAGAAATAAATTAAAAGCCGGTAAAAAAAAGAACAACAATTCGTTTATAGTTTTAAACCTCCCTACCTGGATCAATTCGCCATTTTAACTATTTTTCCTGACGTTACAGGCGCATTATTTATATTAGTTATAGTATAATAATATATATCCGGTAATGTTGTTTTGATGCCGATGTTCTCATCATATAAGTCATTCCAATCAATTAGAAAAAAATCTTCTAGTGTGACAACAGTAAGAACTAATTTTCCATAATTATTATAAAGATAGAGCTGGTGTTTTTCATTATTTGGATTATTAAAGAGTATTTTTCCATAGCTATGCATCGGATTTGGAATTACTTTTGAGGTTTTATCCTGAAAATCAATAATTTCAACAGGTATTGCGGGACTGGTTTTTCCTGCAAATCCTAATTCCAGTATATAGTAATTAATTTTATTTTTGACCGGGAATTCATCAATGAAGCTATAACTTTGAGCAAATTCGGCATTTCCGCAAATGCCAGTGATTTCCCCGATGACCTCATATTGTATGTTATCTACTGACCGGAGAATGCCCGTTCCGGCACAAGTATTTCCTTTTTTTATGGTCCAGGTAAGAATGACCCGTTGTTTGTCTTTGATGGTTTTAAAGTCTTCTAACAAATAGTGGTTCTGGCCATTTAAAAAATGGCTTTGAAAGATCAATGAAAATACAAAAAACCAAAAGAATTTCATTTTGTGATTTTTTGTATAACTTTAAAAAGGTCTTTTTTGTTGCTTTTGTTGCAAACAGAAGATATAGAAAGCAGAAAATCGCCAGAAGTAAATGACTTAAATAGCGGGATTGTTATCTTTGATAAGCGAAATTCTTATTTTATGAAGCAACAAACATTTATACCATTAAATTATACCCGGCCTTCATCTGAAGCGCTGGCTTCGGCGTCGTATGATTTTAGAAATAAAATGGAAGGCAGACGCTCTGTTCGTTTTTTTTCTGATAGCCCGGTTTCCTCTGAAGTGATCGAAAATATTATAATGACTGCCTCTTCAGCTCCGTCCGGAGCCCATAAACAGCCCTGGACATTTTGTGCTGTTTCGGACGGTGTAATTAAAAACAAAATAAGGGAGGCAGCTGAAAAAGAAGAATATGAAAATTATCATGGTCGGATGTCTGATGAATGGCTGAAAGACCTGGAAAAATTTGGAACAGACTGGCATAAACCATTTTTAACTATTGCACCGTGGCTGATTATTATATTTAAAAAACCGTATGACATTAATCCTCCAATTAATCAACAAAACGAAACAGAAAGTGGCGTATTTCAATCCAGAGCCAAAAACTATTATGTAAACGAATCTGTCGGAATAGCCGCAGGATTTTTGATTTCGGCCATTCATATGGCCGGGTTGGTCACTTTAACCCACACACCAAGTCCTATGAATTTTTTGCATGAAATATTGGGGAGACCTGAAAATGAAAAACCTTATTTGATCTTACCGGTTGGATATCCGGAAGATGGCGCATTGGTGCCTGATTTAGTCCGAAAAACGAGTAATGAAATAATCTGTTGGTATTAAGTATAGTTTTGAACAAACGGGAAAGCATTGTGTTGTTTTTATGACATTAGTTTCATACAATTTTAAATAATATAAATTATGGCTTTTACACTTCCGGCTTTGGGTTTTGCGTATGATGCCTTAGAGCCTCACATTGATGCGCGAACTATGGAAATTCATCACACCAAACACCATCAGGCGTATATTACAAATCTTAACAACGCCATTCAGGGTACTGCTCTGCAAAATAGTACTATGGCAGACATATTGAGTGGCCTGGATATGAATAATATGCCTGTACGAAATAATGGTGGCGGGCATTGGAATCATTCCCTGTTCTGGGAAATTATTAACCCTGAAGATAAGGGCAGGCTTTCGGGGCCCCTCGCAGATGCAATTACAGCTGCTTACGGGTCAAAGGAAGTTTTTATGGAAAAGTTTTCAGCTGCTGCCATGACCCGATTTGGTTCAGGCTGGGCGTGGTTGTGTGCGCATAAAGACGGTAAAGTTGAAATATGCAGTACACCCAATCAAGATAATCCCCTTATGCCGGGTGTCGGTTGCGGTGGTAGCCCTATCCTGGGTTTGGACGTATGGGAACATGCTTACTACCTTCATTATCAAAACAGGAGAGTGGATTATGTTAATGCCTTCTGGAATGTGCTTAACTGGAATGCCGTTGAGCGTAATTATAATCAGGCTATAAAGTAATTCATGACTTTGAGGAATAGAGAGGCAGGGGATAAAATCTCCTGCCTTTTTTTTTAATCTTAATTTATTTGATCGTACACCCTTAAGAATGCTATAGCTGTTCAAATCTCCCGATCGTCTTCTGAAGCAAAAGGCGTGTTATTCAATTTGAATACAAGCTGTTATTTCTGTTAAGTTGAATGTCTTACCGTAAAATTATTATAATGCTCGGGAGATGTGCATACAATAAAAGCTATCTCACGACCTGAAGGTAGTTTATTTCATGACCATGTAATTCTCCTGCATTCCGGATAAAGGCATATGCACAAAAAAATATCCGTGCTCCAAAACTATTTTCTGTTTTTTCCTGTCGTCACAAAATTCAGCGCATTTCCCGGGACTGTTTTGTCCGGATTTTTATGATAACAAAGACATGGATCTAAATTAGGCTAAATGTAACGGCTTGCCATTTCAACCGACCAGTTAAGTGAGCCAAGAAGTTACTGACTTAATACATCGATGGGGCATCTTTCATACCGTAATCATAAGTTATCCATAGGGTTTCTATGGCGTATCCAGGATTTATCCATAAGGAAACGTCGGCACAACGTCGGGACAACGTCGGGACAACCCATATATTGGGCACAATTTTAGGGCAATTAAGGATGTATCAGGGTGGTAGATAATTAGATGCTGCATCGGGATTGGGGCAGACCGCGGTGGATTTTTTTTAACCGAATTAAACTGATTTAAAACAGATAGTTTGAAGAGTCGGAACTTTAATAATACTCCTAGATATAAATAACAAAAAAGTCGATATTCAGTTTCTAAATATATTGATTAAGCAGTAAAATCCGGGTATTCCAATCTTAATTTTAATTCAATAATCAGCCTATATTCCGGGGAATGGCACTTTAAACATAGTGCTATTGGCATATAACTGTTGGTATCATTTAATGCCCTCTTTTTTCGTTATGTATGAAAGAAGTGAAATGTTATTGTATTTATTATTTTTTATTTAGTGCTAAACGGATCAGAAATTTGATAAAAAAAACATGGTCAAAATATTGGGGTCAATATCTATTGCCCGGTTTAGAAATTATTTTGGGAGGTAGCAAAACGATTTGAAGAAGTTGGATGGATAAAATTAATGATAGTTTGGTGTAGAACCAATTTTAATCATGGTTGGGTTTTACATTTTTATCAGGAATTAGTGTCATTTTGACATATCTTATTAAATTTGCGGCTTTTTACAAATTGATCGCTTTACACAACTTTTATTATGCTAAGTAAAACAGACATTTTTGGCTACAGCCACAGCAAAGAATTTTCAAAATCCGTAGCTTATTTTTCTATGGAGTTTGCCATTGACCAGTCGTTAAAAGTGTACAGTGGGGGCTTAGGTTTTCTTGCGGGATCTCATATGCGCAGCGCTTTTGAACTTAAGCAGAATCTGGTTGGCATTGGTATGTTGTGGAAGTACGGTTATTATGATCAGGTGAGAACCATTAATGGAACGATGCGGGCGGAATACGTTCAGAAATATTATTCATTCTTAACTGATACCGGCATTGTTTTTCCGGTCGAAGTCCACAGTTCGACAGTTTATGTAAAAGCGTATTTACTAAAACCTGAAGTATTCGGAACAGCTCCAATTTTTTTATTATCTACCGATATTGAACAAAATGACGCTATTTCAAGAACCATTACCAACAGGTTATACGATGCCAATGAATCAACCAGAATTGCTCAATCCATCGTATTGGGCATTGGAGGTGCAAAGCTGATGGATATTCTGGATATGAAAACTGAAATATATCACATGAATGAAGGCCATGCATTGCCCCTTTGTTTTTATTTGTATTCAAAATATAAGTCCATGGGAGAGGTTCAGAAAAGGGTTGTTTTTACCACACATACCCCTGAAGAAGCCGGCAATGAACAACATGATTTTGACTTACTAAGCAAAATGTCCTTTTTTAACGGGATTGAAGATGATGAAATCAGGGACATTTTAAATATTAAGGAAAACCGATTAAATTATACGCTTTCCGCATTAAAATTTGCAAAAATCGCAAACGGTGTTTCAGAAATGCATGGTGTCGTTTCTCGCGAAATGTGGTCGGGATTTGAAGGTATTTGCGAAATTACACATATTACCAATTCACAAAACAAAAAATACTGGAAAGACAACCTGCTTGAAAAGGCATTTGAATCCAATAATGATGAAGCATTACTGGACCGAAAAAAAGAAATGAAAAAAGACCTTTTTAAAATTGTAGCTGATCAGGCGGGTAAAATATTTAAAGAGGATGTGTTGACTTTAGTATGGGCCAGAAGATATGCCGGATACAAAAGAGCTGACCTGATTACAGCGGATGCCGAAAGATTTAAAAAACTCATAAATAATTCAGAATTTCCAATTCAAATCATTTTTGCGGGAAAACCTTACCCGGAAGATTACAGTGCCATAGATACCTTTAACAATCTTTTCTGGAAAACGCTTGCCCTTCCCAATGTAGCCGTTCTTACAGGGTATGAGTTGGGTTTATCCGCGTCATTAAAGAAAGGATCGGATGTATGGTTAAACAATCCAAGGCTGTACCGTGAGGCTTCCGGTACGAGTGGGATGACGGCGGCCATGAATGGTTCCGTAAATTTTTCCATACCTGATGGTTGGATTCCTGAATTTGCAAAACACGGTGTAAACAGCTTTGTTATTGAACCAGCCTCGCGGGACATCGCTCAGCATGAGCAGGATATTATAGAATGTGACCGACTTTTAGCTATACTGGAATCCGAAATTCTTCCGACCTATTATAAGAAGCCTAAAACGTGGGCAAAAATTGTCAAGAATGCAATGCATGATGTAAGTCCTGCGTTTGAATCAGGAAGAATGGCAAAAGAGTATTACCATAAGTTGTTTAATGCCCCGACTCACGTGTTGCAGCGTGTAAAATGATCCATTATTGATTGAATGGTTCAGGTTGAATTGAACCACAATTTGATTCACTGGTACAAGATATTAATTCTTTGAAATACATCCGCAGGGTTAAAGCTCAAAGGCATTAAAATTTAATTTAATAAGAATTCACAACAATATTGTATAAATAAGTGTATAAAGATTTATACTTTTGCACCCATTTTAAAAAATAGATAATGAGGACTAAACTGTCACAATTTAAATTTGACTTACCTGAAAGCCTGATAGCTCAATACCCTGCACAGGAAAGGGATGAATCCAGATTGATGGTAGTGGATCGAAAAACTGGAAAAATAGAGCATAAAATATTTAAGGATGTATTAAACTACTTCGATGACGGCGATGTATTGATATTTAACAATACCAAAGTTTTTCCGGCAAGAATGTATGGAAAAAAAGAAAAAACCGGGGCTAAAATTGAGGTATTTCTGCTTCGGGAGTTAAATGCAGACGCAAAGTTGTGGGATGTTTTAGTGGATCCTGCAAGGAAAATACGCGTAGGGAACAAACTCTATTTTGCGGATGACAAAGGCAATGATATTCTGGTTGCCGAAGTCGTTGACAATACCACATCAAGGGGCAGGACAATTCGCTTTTTTTACGATGGAACAGATGAACAGTTCAGAGCAGTGTTGCGTCAATTGGGTAGCATGCCGCTTCCAAAATACATTACCAGGGCGCCTGAAGAATTGGATGCAGAAAGATACCAGACAGTTTATGCAAAGGAAACGGGGGCAGTTGCTGCACCGACAGCCGGTCTGCATTTTTCAAAAGAATTAATGAAACGACTTGAAATAAAAGGGACTGAATTGGCAGAAGTAACGCTTCATGTTGGCCTGGGAACGTTCAGAAGTATTGATGTTGAGGATTTGTCAAAGCACAAAATGGATGCTGAATATTACAGCATTTCAGAAAAAGCCGCTAACATCGTCAATAAGGCAAAACAAACAAACGGCAGAATTTGTGCAGTGGGTACTACTTCAATGCGAACCATTGAATCCTCCGTTTCGGCAACAGGTCTGCTAAAACCTTCTGAGGGGTGGACAAATTTATTTATTTACCCTCCGTACGATTTTAGTATTGCAAACAGTATGATCACCAATTTTCACCTTCCTAAAACCAGTTTAATTATAATGATTGCCGCCTTTGGTGGCTTTGAACTGATTATGGAGGCATATCAGGAAGCTATTCGGGAAAAATACCGGTTTTTCAGTTATGGGGATGCCATGCTGATTATTTAATCTGATTGTTTTCAGGGAACTTTTTCAAAGACATATTTCGTTTAGATTAACTTAAGGTCTCAAAAAAATATCCTGTAACAATTAAATTACTAATTACGTTATATAAATAATTATTTTAATAGGATTAATTCACTTTTTATCACTCAAATAAAGCACTTTTATGTACTGGACATTAGAATTAGCACACAATCTGGAAGACGCTCCATGGCCTGCTACGCGCGATGAACTAATCGATTATGCGATCAGATCGGGTGCTCCGCTTGAAGTAATAGAAAACCTTCAGGAGTTGGAAGACGAGTTTGAAATATATGAATCGATGGAAGATATCTGGCCGGATTACCCCAGAAAAGATGATTTTTTGTTTAATGAAGAGGAGTATTAACGTAGTCCGTTAAATAAATTAATATAAAAGAAGTCCTGCAATGTTTAATGGCTGCAGGACTTTTTATTTTTTAACCCACAAATTAAGTTACATCATTGGATCTCCGTCTCCACAGACCTTTCACCGTTGCCATAGATGGTTATTCCTCCTGCGGAAAGTCAACCCTGGCTAAGCAGTTGGCTAAAAAACTGCATTTTGTATTTATAGATTCGGGGGCTATGTACAGGGCAGTGACTTTATATTTTCTATCGCATGCTATAAATCCGGAGGATGCTGCTCAAGTGGAAGCGGCATTAGACCGAATAGAAATTAAATTTCAGAATATTAATGGAACCAACGTTACTTTTTTGAATGGGGAGAATGTCGAAGAAGAAATTCGTTCTTTAAAGGTATCCAATATGGTTAGTGAAGTTGCTGCGATATCCGCTGTAAGACAACGGATGGTTGCCCTGCAACGACAGATGGTTTCACAAAAGGGCTTGATTATGGATGGCAGAGATATAGGTACTGTCGTATTTCCGGATGCAGACATTAAGTTTTTTGTTACAGCGGACCCAATAGTGCGGGCACAGCGACGATTTAATGAAATGTTATCAAAAAATCAACATGCAAACTTGGAGGATGTGATCTCAAATCTGGAACATCGCGATAAAATTGATAGTGAACGTCAAGACAGTCCCTTGCGGATAGCCCCGGACGCCATCGTTGTTGATAATACGCACCTGAACATGGACGAACAATTTAACCTTGTTTTGAACTACATCTTAAATAGAATGAAAGAGAACCTGATTGCCGGAAATGATCAACATTAATTTTATTATATTGGTCAACTTTTATTCAGAACAGAATCAACATATTTGGCCGATATCGCTTATCGGCGGTCATATTAAATAGCAGATATTATCTGATGTTTAATAAGCCGTAATTGGTGTTATATGTTTTAAATGCCAAAACACGATCATAAATGTCACCAAGGCCTCTGTAATATACGATCACCTGATATTCATTTTCTGTTTCATTCCAGCTTCCTTCCATAATCTGATAGTTCACTTCTTCTTTAGCATTCACCACTCCATAATAATAATTATAATAACCCTGCTTCATGGTAGCCTGAGTAGAATACATGTCTCTTTTTTGATCGTATTTCATGCGGAACTCTTCGGTGGGCAACCAGTTATTCATAGCCCCAAGTACATAAATTTCTTCGTTTTCCAAATTGAGCGCATCATCTAAAACAAAAGTAACTGTTGTATAATCTGATTTTATATTTCTTTCTTCCGCTTTATATATGCCATCAATCAGCTGATTTCTTTTACTAATACTTGACACGATCGAATCACGAAGCGTTTTGCGCTGTGAGTCGTCTGCCTGAATATTACTGACATATTGATCCAACACATCGGTCACATTCTTATTACTTAATCTTTCGAAATTATCAATGATAAACCGGCCATTAAAATCAAAATTTGACAAATGAACCTTATTTCTTCTTGCAAGGTCCGTCATCAACAACACATCCACGCTATTGGCATTTCTTTCAATAAATTTGACGTGTCGCCCTAACCTCATCAAACTTCTGGTATCAAAATCTCTGTATTCTGCCAATCCCCACCAGGCAAACGTTTTCAATTTATTAAACTTTAGAATATTTCCGCTAAAAAACGAGGGTTTTGCATCTATCGAACTATTCCAGTTTTCATTTTGAAGCATAACTATGCTGACTTCGTCGACCGGGTTCCGCATTTTAAATTTTTCAAAATTAATATTGACCTGCATTTCCTGTTTATACCGTATGTTTTCCACATCAGCCGGGTAAATACTTCGAATATCTACATCCACTTTATTTTCAGATACCACTAATCTTCTGGTAAGAATCGGAAAGTCAATTTTGTCTTCATAGATAACAATCAGGTAATTTCCGGAGACTTTAAAACTATTGTCCTTATTGGGGAATTGCTGCCAATAATGCAGGTAAGGCGTTTTTGTGTTGATGGAATATTCATAATTGCGAATTCTTTCGTCATTAAATCCGGAAAGGTATTCTATTTCTCTAAGGCCGGAAGGTTTCCAATCTTTACCGCAATGAATTATTCTATAATACAATATTCTTTCTTCATTGAGCAGGTCATCAAATTTCAACATCACGTACTGACCGGATTGCAAAGGAAGTACCGGGAAATTTGTGGGGAGATTATTTATTTCGAGCGTTACTGTTTTAATATTTTCATCATAAACTTGATTCCTGAAATTAAAATTGAAGTCATTACCCGCTGTTAGCAGGGAGGCACAAAAAAAACAAAAATAAAAAAAAATATTTCTCATCTGCACATAGAAATTTACATATTAAAGAACGGTCAAAAGTAACAATATAATGTTAAAATGAAATTAAATATTTTTTTGGATAAAAAATATTAACGCCACATACTTAAATATAAATAAAAAAAAATACCTTTGACTAACCAAATGGTTAAATTAAATGGTTAGTCGGAATAATGAGTGAAATTTCAGCACAGGAACGAATAAAATCAGCAGCGACAAAGGTCTTTACGCTTAAAGGGCTGGAGGGGGCAAGAATGCAGGATATTGCTGATGAGGCAAAAATCAACAAAGCGATGCTCCATTATTATTTTAAAAACAAACAACAGCTTTTTGAATTAATTTTTGAAGAAAAATTAATGAAGATATTTGGGGCACTGAGTGGGCTTATTTTTTCAGATGCTTCCTTTGAAAAAAGGATAAGGAAATTTGTGGACCATCAGATTACCATTGTTTCAGAGTTTCCGGTAATGCCTCTTTTTGTTATGCTGGAGATAAGAAAAAATCCGGAACTACTTCCACAAAAATTTAAAAACATTCCTTTACAGGTTCTTCGCGAAAATTTTAAAAAAGTCATTGAAAAGGAAGTAAAGGAGGGTAACATTCGTCCTGTTACTCTAGAGGAACTCCTGATGAATATCATGTCATTATGTGTATACCCCATTATTGCTGAACCCATGTTGAAATTTGTAATGGATATGGGGCATGAACGATATCTCCAAGTGATAGAAGACAGGAAAAAGACCGTCGCGGATTTTATTATTAAAGATTTAAAAAATTTGTAAACAGACATGAAACCATCTCTACAAATTATACTATTGTATTTGTTTTTTGTACTGCACTCCATACCGTTGTTCGCTCAAACGCGATATTCTATTGACGAGGCACTTAAAGACGCTGAAATTCATGCCCCTGCGTCATTAAACTATAACCTAACTGAAACCGAAAACAGAATAAAGAGAAAAAATATTGGAAGTAAAATGCTGCCGCAATTCTCTCTGGGCGGGCAATCGACATATCAATCCGAAACTTCCGGTCTCGATATCAGTGTTCCCGGATTTTCCATTCCCAGACTATCAAAAGATCAGTATAAAGTACAGCTGGATGCCAGCCAAATGATTTATGACGGCGGTACTACATCAATACAGAAAAAACTATCTGATATCGCTTCTGAACTGGAAAGGGTGCAATCTGAACTAGAAATTGAGCAGATCAGAGAACAGGTCTTACAAATATATTTTGGAATTCTGGAAGCCGAAATGCGACTGGAAATATTAAAAACTAAAAAAGATGATATTTTGTCCGCATTAAAAAAAATGGAATCTGCGGTTTTAAACGGGGTGGTGCTGTCTTCAGAACTGAACCATTTAAAAGCCGTGTTATTAACACTTAGTCAATCCGAATCGGAATTAAAATCAGCCAAAAAATCGCATATACAGCTGCTTAATATTTATACAGACCAACAACTGGATACCTCTACGATCTTTTATTTGCCTGAAGTAAAAGTGGCAGGAGAAATTAATTTTAACATCCGTCCCTGGTTTAAAATGAATCAATTAATGCAGTTGCAACTGGATCAATCCAGACTTTTTGATATTTCCATGAACAGACCCAAAATGTGGCTTTTTGCACAAGGAGGATACGGGAAGCCCGGTTTAAATTTTTTAAAGAATGAATTTACGCCTTATTACATAGCGGGTATAAAAGTTCAATGGAATTTACAGCATATGTATAACCTTAGCCGTGACAGAGAAATACTTGCGATCCAAAAGCAAAAAACGGAAATAAAAAGAGATGCTTATGTAAAACAGGTTGAATTAAAACTAACCGGATATCAAAATGATATGGACCGGTTGTCAGTACTGCTGAAGCAAGATGAGGAGATCATCATGTTAAGACAAGAAATTAAAAAGTCGACTTTATTACAGGTTGAGAAAGGGGTAAAGACCGCTTCTGAATTTATACATGTCGTCTCTGAAGAAAATGAAGCCATAATGAATAAAAAACTGCATCATTTATTATGGCTTAAAACGAATTATCTATACAATCATTTTGCGGGTAAATCCTGAATTTAAGATTAAAACATTAAACAATAAAACATAAATTTAATCAGACATGGGCCAAAAGAATACGATGATGTGCAGCATTTTTTTACAAAAAACAATTTGGGTTGCTGTATTATTGGTATATTTTACATCCTGCCGCACCAAAGACATTCGCTATGATGCTTCCGGTACATTTGAGTCAAAAGAAATTATTTTGTCCTCGGAGGCCAACGGCCGAATTGTAAGTTTACCCATCAATGAAGGGGACAATATTACTGCCGGGCAGATCATCGGCGCTGTTGACAGCTTAAATCTTTCATTGCAAAAGGAACAGGTAATGGCTTCGGTCAATGCCCTGGAATTAAAACAAAACAGTGCCAATCCTCAGGTCACAGTTTTAAACCAACAGCTTATTCTGGCACAAACACAATTGAACGCCCTTGGTGTTCAAATGAAGGTTTTGAAAAAAGAACAGGGTCGAATGGAAGCTTTATTTGCGGGTGGAGCCGCCACATCTCAGCAGTTGGACGACATCAACGGTAAGGTGGATATCCTCGAAAAACAAATAGGCACCGCAGAAAAACAGTTGTCTGTTGTGCGGTCGCAAATACTTTCAGCAAAGGAGCAAATCAAAATCCAGAACAGAGGCATTACCAGTGAACGTATACCTTTGGAAAAAAGAATGGCAGTCCTGGCTGACCAAATCAACAAAACTTTAATTACTTCTGCGGTTAATGGGACAGTCCTGACAAAATATGCGGAAGAAGGAGAGTTTGTAAGTATTGGAAAACCCATCTTGAAGGTGGCAGATTTGAGGGAAATGGTGCTACGGTTATACATCACAGGCAGCCAATTGTCTTCCATAAAGATTGGTGATACCGTTGCAGTCTATGTTGATAATGCGTCTGACGGATACGATTCCTATACAGGGAAGGTTTCATGGATTTCTGACAAGGCTGAATTTACTCCAAAAACTATTCAAACCAAGGATGAACGGGCAAATTTGGTTTATGCAGTTAAAGTCATTGTAAAAAATGATGGAAAAATTAAAATAGGAATGTATGGTGAGGTAGAATTTATGCCAGAAATAAGTAAGCAATGATATTAGTTTCAGAAATGTATAAATCCTTTGGAAAAAAGAAGGAAATCAATGCTTTAACCAATATTAATTTAAATGTGGAAGCGGGAACCTTATTTGGCTTAATCGGGCCGGATGGTGCCGGTAAAACAACTTTATTCCGAATCCTGACGACATTGATGTTACCTGACTCAGGTACTGCAGAAATTGCCGGATTAAATATAGTGAAAGATTATGGGCTCCTTCGAAAAAAACTGGGTTACATGCCGGGAAGATTTTCTTTATATCAGGATCTTACAGTGGCTGAAAATTTGACCTTTTATGCCAGCATTTTTAATACAACCATTGAAAAAAACTACCACCTGATAAAAGATATTTACGTCCAACTTGAACCGTTTGCCACTAGAAGAGCGGGAGCACTATCCGGTGGAATGAAACAGAAACTGGCACTTTGTTGTGCATTGATTCATAAACCGGAAGTACTTTTTTTAGATGAGCCGACTACCGGTGTTGATGCGGTAAGCCGCAAGGAATTTTGGCAGATGTTAAACAAGCTTAAAATGGAGGGCATGACCTTATTTGTCTCAACACCCTACATGGACGAGGCGTCCTTATGTGACAGAATCGGGTTAATACATCATGGCAGTATTTTATCTCAAAATACACCATTGGAAATAGCCGGAAACTTTGAATACGATTTGTTTGGAGTGCGGCTTAACAAAATGAATGATGGACGTAAATCCCTGATTAAGATGAAAAAGGTCGCCGATTGTTATGCTTTTGGGGATTTTCTGCATGTGAAGGCCATCAAAGGTGATTTGAGGATAAAAGAAATTGATGATTATCTGGTGCATTGTGGATATAACAGTATCGAAGTCATTCCATTACGTGCAACTATTGAAGATTGTTTTATTGATCTGTTGTCCGAACCCGCTCAAATTAATAATGAAAATTAATGAATACAACCAATTCCATTACGGTTCAAAATCTGACTAAAACATTTGGTAGTTTTAAGGCTGTCGACGATATCAGTTTTCATGTGCATACGGGTGAGATATTTGGTTTTCTGGGGGCAAACGGAGCAGGGAAAACCACCGCAATGCGTATGCTGACCGGGCTGAGTACGCCTACTTCCGGTACGGCGGTAGTAGCTGGTTTTGATGTCTATACCCAGGCCGAACAAATCAAAATGAACATCGGATATATGAGTCAGAAATTTTCTCTGTATCAGGATTTAAAGGTTTGGGAGAATATCGAATTTTATGGCGGGATATATGGTCTTAATAAAAACGAAATTAAAGAGAAGACAGCGCAATTGGCTGAAAAACTGGAAATGACTAAAGAAATGAATGTATTGGTGGCTGATTTGCCTTTAGGGTGGAAGCAAAAACTGGCATTTTCAATTTCAATTATACATCGTCCCAAAATAGTTTTTTTAGACGAGCCCACTGGTGGTGTAGACCCGGTGACACGAAGGCATTTCTGGAATTTAATTTATGAAGCATCCGATCAGGGAATTACTATTTTTGTAACCACACATTATATGGACGAGGCCGAATATTGCCAGCGAATTGCGATTATGGTTGATGGTAAAATTAAAGCCATGGATGCACCATCAAACATAAAACGGGATTTGAAAACAAGTTCGATGGATGCTGTTTTTTATATGCTTGCCAGGGAAGCCAAGCGCATTGAGATATAAACCGGTCAATATGAATCAATTTAAAGCTTTTGTTCTAAAAGAAATTTACCATATCCTGCGAGACCGCAAAACTCTTCTGGTACTTTTTGGATTACCGGTCATTCAGATTTTATTGTTTGGTTTTGCTTTGTCCAATGAGGTAAAAAATTCAAAAATATATGTCTGCGACCTCACCAATGATATTATAAGCCAGAAGTTGGTGAGCAAGATGGATGCAAGTAACTATTTTGAGGTAGAGGGCACCATTTACCATCAGGAAGAAGCGTATAATTTGTTGCGGTCCGGCATCGCCAAGATGGTCGTTATTTTTCCTGAAAGGTTTTCCTATGATTTACAACACAGTCACCGGGCGGTAATTCAACTGCTGACAGACGGTACTAACCCGAATTCTGCATCTACTATTCAGTTATATTGTAATAATATCATCGGAGATTTCAGGAATGAGGTTTTTGGGAATTTAGAACTTCCGTATAAAATTGAAGTTAAACCCCGGATGATGTACAACCCGCAACTTAAAGGTGCCTATACCTTTGTTCCGGGAGTTATGGCTATGGTTTTGATGATCATTTGTACCTTAATGACATCTGTTTCTATTGTTCGGGAAAAGGAAATGGGAAATATGGAAATGTTATTGGTTTCACCGATGAATCCATTAATTGTGATTTTTTCCAAAACCATTCCCTACCTGATATTAAGCTTGGTCATAGTGACCGTTATATTAATTTTGAGCGTGACGGTGTTGGGTGTTCCCATTCGGGGAAGTTTATTATTATTATATTTTGTTTGTTTTATTTTTATTATCGCCTCCTTATCGCTCGGAATGGTTATTTCAACATTAACCAATTCGCAGCAAGTGGCCATGATGATTTCATTAATGGGACTCATGTTACCTACCATCATGTTTGGTGGCTTTATGTTTCCGATTGAAAACATGCCGCTGCCCTTGCAGGTCGTCTCCAATGTTGTTCCTGCCAAATGGTTTTATTACGGTATCAATGCGATAATGATCAAAGGACTAACTTTTAAGGCAGTGTACAAAGAGGTATTGATACTTATGGGCTATTGTTTCATTTTCCTCACTATTAGTTACAGGAATTTTAAAACCCGGCTGGAATGACAACGTTTATTTTTATTTTAAAAAAAGAATTCAGGCAAATATTCCGGGATCCGGCTATTCTTCGGTTAATTTTTATTATGCCTATGCTGCAGTTGATCGTTTTGCCTTTTGCCGCCGATTACGAAATTAAAAATATAAAAATTGGTATCACCGACCATGATCATTCTGACTATTCCCGGTCACTGGTTTCGAAAATTGAAAACTCTAAATATTTTAAACTTGCAGGCTACACCAGTACATTTAAAGAAGGTTTGTCGTGGATTGAAGATGAAAAAGCAGATTTGATCATTGAAATTCCAGCTGAATTTGAGGCTTCTCTGATCCGTGAAAATAAGGCTGATTTGTTACTGGCCGTGAATGCGGTAAACGGGACAAAAGGAAACCTTGGCGCTGCCTATACAATGGGTATTATTCAGCAATTTAATCAGGAAATCAGATTGGAATGGTTTCAAATGCCCGAATTTAATCCGGATCCCATTATTGAAGTGACCATGACCAGCCTGTATAACCCTCATAATAATTACCAGTTTTTTATGGTTCCGGGCATTTTGGCGGTCTTATTAACGATGGTTGGCGGATTTCTTTCCGCTTTAAATATTGTTAAGGAAAAAGAAATTGGCACAATTGAACAACTGAATGTTTCGCCAATAAAAAAATACCAGTTCATTTCGGGTAAAATAGTGCCATTCTGGTTGCTGGGATTTGTGATACTGACTGTAGGCTTAATCATTAGTTTTGTGGTACATGGAATAACACCGGGCTGGAATATCTTTATTTTGTATGTATTTTCCGGTGTTTACCTGCTTGCAATTCTGGGATTTGGGCTTTTATTATCCATCTTTACCAATACGCAGCAGCAGGCGATGATGGTTGCGTTTTTTTTTATGCTCATTTTTATTTTATTAAGTGGTTTGTATACGCCCATAGAAAGTATGCCGAATTGGGCTCAAATCATAGCATCGTTTAATCCTGTTACGTATATGGTCGATGTAATGCGGTTGATATTATTAAAAAAAGCCACTTTCTCCGACATATTGCCCCAATTGAAAGTAATTGCCATATTTGGTTTGGGCCTCAATATTCTGGCTGTATACAGCTACAATAAACGCAGTTAACATTTAAGGCAGATTTTTCTTGTTGTGGTACAGTCCATTAAAAACTATAGTTCATTTTAATACGTTTATATGGTAATAATTTTATTTTTGCGCCGCAATTCAACGCCGTAAACGTATTCCTAACCAAAACGCAGTACATGTCAGTCATTGTTAAAGGATTAACAAAAAAGTTTGATCAGCAACTCGCAGTTGACCATCTCTCCTTTGAAGCACATAAAGGACAGATCCTTGGATTTCTTGGGCCCAACGGGGCAGGGAAAACGACGACAATGAAAATGATCTGCTGCTATATGGAGCCTACGTCGGGTAGTGCCGAAGTAGAAGGATATGATATTGCCAAATCGCCTTTGATGGTAAGGAAGCAAATAGGATATCTCCCTGAGCATAATCCCCTTTATGAAGAGATGTATGTCAAGGAGTTTTTGCAGTTTGTAGCCAGTATTCACAAAATAGAAAATAAAAACGAGCGAATTAATGATATCATCGAAATGACGGGTTTGGGTAAAGAGCAAAATAAAATTATTGGAGCGCTCTCAAAAGGATACAGGCAACGTATAGGTCTGGCACAGGCAATAATTCATGACCCCAAAGTTCTGATCCTGGATGAACCCACATCTGGCCTGGATATGAATCAACTTGCGGATATACGGAACCTGATACGCGATTTAGGCAAGGAAAAAACGGTCATTTTCTCTTCACACATCATGCAGGAGGTGCAGGCTTTATGTGACCGTGTAGTGATTATAAATAACGGGCTTCTTGTAGCCGATGAGTCTATTGAAAAGCTACGAAACAAAATGGCTGCAAACCAGATTATTCACGTTGAATTTGAGCAAAAAAACATTTCCTCCTTATTGTTCAGTCAAATCCGTGGTGTCACGGATATCACGCTTGCCAATGACAAATATATCTTTACTGCGGACAGCAAATCGGATATTAGAAAAGATATTTTTGAAACTGCGGTAAAAAATGGGCTGGTAATATTAGAAATGCGCCACGATAAGGCAAATGTAGAAGATGTTTTCAGGAAGTTAACGAAATCGGAAGAGTAATGTCAAGCATATATTTTAAAGAAATAAACGCCTTTTTCAGTTCGCTTATCGGGTATTTAGTGATCAGTGTTTTTCTTATTTCGGTTGGACTGTTTATGTGGGTATTTTCAGATACCAGTGTTCTGGACTATAATTATGCAACCATGGACCAGCTGTTTTCTATAGCCCCTTTGGTTTTTCTTTTTTTAATACCTGCAGTCACGATGCGTAGTTTTGCTGAAGAAAAATCAAAAGGTACGATAGAATTGCTGTATACAAAGCCGTTAACAACCTACCAGATCATATTAGGGAAATTTTTTGCCAATTTCAGTTTGGTCGTTTTTGCTTTGTTACCGACACTGATTTATTATATTTCCATTTATAAATTGGGTGCGCCGCCAGGTAATCTGGATTCAGGCGCTATATTGGGATCTTATATTGGATTGTTTTTTCTGGCAGCCGCTTTTGTGTCCATTAGCATGTTTGCTTCTGCTTTAACAAGCAATCAGATAACGGCATTTATTGCCGGTGCTTTTTTGTGTTTCTTTTTTCACTGGGCGTTTATGTATGTAGCCAGAATGCCCATTTTTGCAGCCAATCTGGATCTCTTTATTCAAAAAATAGGAATTAATTACCATTATACCAGTATCAGTAAAGGATTGGCAGATACCAGGGATATAATATATTTTTTATCCGTTGTATTTATCTTTATATACGGAACAATTACAGTAATGGAAAGTAGAAAATAATTGATCAGAAGTATGATTTTAAATTCATTCACCCGATATAGCCAATTATTGATTGTAATTGCCATTGTTATAGTAATAAATATAATCAGTGCCTTTTTTTATGCGCAAATTGACCTGACAGATGACGACCGGTTTACGCTGAGCACACAAACTAAAAATATTGTTGCCTCTGCCAGTGACAACGTCAGTATCCGGGTGTTGCTTGATGGTGAATTCCCTGCCGGTTTTATCCGGTTACAAACATCCGTACGCGATTTATTGAATAAATTCAGGGATATCAATTCAAACATTGTTTTTGAGTTTGAAGATCCTTCTTCGGGGTCGTTCAGTGAAATAGAGCAGAAGCGCAAGGTATTGCAGGAGGAAAATATCATTCCGATTTCGCTGAGTTATTCGGATGGAACTCAACTGGTACAGAAAGCCGTTTTCCCTTTTGCCATAATCCATTACAGGCAAAAAAAATACGTTGTCAATTTGCTTGAAGAACAAAAACCAGGAGATGATGAAGAAGAAATTCTTAATAAGTCGGTGGCATTACTGGAATATAAATTTGCCAATGCTTTTTTAAAGATACAATCTGACCGGCCCAAAAATGTCCTGTTAACGCAGGGTAACGATGAATGGGATGAAAGCCAGACATTCAGGCTGGAAAGTGAGATCAGAAAATTTCATAAAGTGGGCAGGGTAAGCCTGGATACCCTGATGAAAGTTGACAGTACCATAGACCTGGTAATTATTGCAGGGCCTAAAACCGCTTTTTCATTGAAAAACCAATTCAAACTGGATCAGTATATCATGAATGGTGGTAAAGTAATTTGGCTTCTGGACAAATTTCATGTTTCATTAGACAGTATCAATTTGTATAAATTTTATGTTCCCCGCGACAGCGATATCGGATTGGATGATATGTTGTTTAAGTATGGTGTCCGAATTATGCCTGATCTTATTGTAGATCTGGAATGCAGTGCTATACCACAGGTCGTCGGCATGGTTGGCGATAAACCTCAGACAAAGTTATTCCCCTGGGTCTACCATATCGCTGCTGCCGCTGACCTTGATCACCCGATTGTTAAAAATATCGATAGGATAAATTTGTTTTTTCCCAGCACCATTGATACCGTAAAAACCGGCGGTAGTGTTAAAAAAACCGTATTATTACACAGTTCAAAATATTCAAGGTCACAATTATCGCCGGTACGATTATCCTTTGAAATGTTAAAGATAGCACCGGATCCGTTAAAATATAATGATGGGAAAAGACCGGTGGCTATTTTACTGGAAGGTGAATTTGAATCCTTTTTTAAAAATCGGGTAACACCGGAATTTCAAACTACATTAAATCAACTGGGCGTAAAGTTTAAAGAAAAAAGTGCTCCGGCAAAACAATTGGTGGTTTCCGATTCGGATTTTGCAAAAAATCTGGTAAACCCTACTTCCGGAAACACTGAAGATATCGGGTACAATAAATGGGAAAGAAGGTTTTATAAAGGAAATAAGGATTTTATTTTAAATGCTATTGAGTATATGTTGGATGAACACAACATATTACAATCGAGATCTAAAGAAATTAAACTGCGTTTATTAGACGTCGTTAAGACAAAACAGGAAAAATCTTTCTGGCAATTTGTTAATGTCGCGCTTCCTGTCTTACTTTTAGCGATATTTGGAGTAATTCACAATTATTTCAGGAAAAAGAAATATACCGTCTGACCGGAATCCTTACTTTAATTAAACTTTGAATCATGAACAGATTAGCCGTTTTACTTTTAGTACTCATTATACTAAGTATTGGCGCTTTTATGCTGGTCAGAAATAACGCCGCTGAAAAAAAAGGTCTGTTGAGAGCAGATCGTGGTTTTACAGTGGATGAATTTGATGAAGTCGACAAAATTGTAATCAAACACACGAAGCTACAACCCTTAGTTTTTACCAGAAGCGGTAAAAGCTGGCTAGTCAACGGCAAATACGATGTCGACCCGTATGTTTTTATTAATATCGAAAAGGTATTGACCCATATGCAAATGTTGTATATTCCTTCAGAAGCAGCTACAACAACAGTGATGCAGAGTATAAAAAATAACGGAATCCAGGTCGATGTTTTTAAAGGTGGAAATAAGCCGGAGCGGATCATTTTTATTGGTACAGATACACAAAAAGGCGATGGTACATTTATGATCCTTGGAGGAGACAGTCAACCTTATGTAATGCATCTTCCGGGCCTTGCCGGTGGACTCAGGTCAAGATTTGAGCAGCCACTGGATAATTTCAGAGATTTGAACTTATTTAAGCTGGCAAAAGACCAAATAGAATATGTACAGGTTGAATATCCAAAACAAAACACATCGTCATTCCGGATAGAAAATGCAAAGGGGGTATTAAAAATCCAGCCTTTGGTCCCTGCCGTTGCACAACCACCAACAATGGTGAATCAGAGAGCAATGGATCTTTATCTTTCGGGCTTCGAACACCTGGGGGCTGAAAAACTGATGAACGATTACCCGCTTAAAGACTCAGTCCTATTAATGATGCCCAATTGCGTCCTTGAAATCAAGACAACGGATAATGAACTCATTCGTCATCAATATTATGCTTATGATGACTTTCAGGCAAGAAGTGGCAATGCCCGAAGTCCTGAAGAAGTCAGAAAACAAAACCGATTATTTGTACTGGTTAATAAGACGGACTTTTATACGGTTCAAAACCGGGTTTCCGGCAAACTATTTTTAGGTTACGAAAATTTTATGGTGAAGTCGGGGAAATTTGCCAAGTAGAATTAGTGCCAATTTGGTATAACACCTAGCTGGAATGCCATTTTCCGCTGGCATTTTTTGAAGTTATACTAAAAATTATTTTCCCTAATTAACAGGTTTACTTTGTCTTATTCTCCTGATAAGCTTTTACATATTTAAACGAAGGGTGTAAAATACACCTTGTCCGGTGAGTACTATATGAGGTAGTTAAAAAAATACTGGTGTGGATATTATTTTCTAAAAAATAAATATCTTGCATTAATAAAAAAAAAACTAACTTATTGTGAATTGCTATACTCACCCTTTAAAAATTATTTTGCCATGCCTGGCAATTGTGCTGACTTCTTATGTGCAACCTGTTGCCTGGGGGTTTTACGGGCACAGGTTAATCAATAGGATGGCCGTTTTTACCCTGCCCCCGGAGCTCATCGGATTTTATAAAAACAATATTGAGTATATGACGGAACATGCCATAGATCCGGATAAAAGGAGATATGCCACGAAACATGAAGGCGTACGGCATTATATTGATATTGATCATTGGGATAAAATTCCATTTTTGAACGTACCCAGAGATTTTGAAGAAGCTATAATAAAGTATTGTAAAATCAGATTTGTTACAGGGCGCGATTCTGTATATTTTGAAAAAGAAATTACCGAAGACTCTCTGTTTCTAAGCACCCGCCATTTTGGGGGAGTAAAGTTGGGTGTTGACTATCTTACTTTCCTGAAGTACTGGAAAAAAGTAGTAAAGCCGCTGTATTATGAAGATGTCTGGAAATTATCCGGATACGATCTGGATGAATTATTTAACACCGCTTATTTTCAAAAACACAAAATAGATGTTTTGATTGAAGATCACTTTTCCCAACACGGTATTGTTCCCTTTCACCTTGAGAACACCCTGGCAAAATTGACCAAAGCTTTTGAGAATAAGGATAAATCGTCCATTCTACGAATATCAGCGGAATTTGGACATTACATCAGTGACGCCCATGTGCCGCTGCATACAACACTAAATTATAACGGCCAACTGACTGACCAGGTAGGCATTCATGCTTTTTGGGAATCCAGAATTCCTGAATTATTTGCACAGGAAGAATTTGATTTTTTTGTCGGAAAAGCAGTGTATATCGAAGACCCGAGGACGTACATATGGAACATCGTGATAAAAGCACACAGCCACTTAGACAGTGTATTATTGATTGAAAAGAGATTGAGCCGAACCTTTGCTTCTGATCAGATGTATTGTTACGATGAAAGGCTCGGACAAACTTTAAAAATCCAGTGCCGGGAGTATGCAGCGGCTTATTCTAACGCACTAGGCTCCATGGTAGAAGATCAAATGCGGTCATCAGTTCACGCCGTTGCCTCCCTTATTTATACAGCCTGGATCAATGCTGGTCAGCCTGATCTGGATGACAACATGGGGAAATTAATATTGCCGGATGAGGTGATCGTTCCGGACAATAAAGTGGAAGCACGCCAACATGAAAATTAAAAAAGAAGGCAAACGATTTGAATTGTAAAGTATGAGGACATCTCCATATTATGTTGGGGAGCGATGTAATGAACTGAATCTTTTTAGTCTTGTTTTTTATATGGTTTATCGATAAGTATCGTAAATTTGGAACTGTTTTTATCACAATCTAATTCTTATTATGATCCAAAGTTCTGATATGTTTAAAAAAATCAAATCATTGTTTGTAGTTGAAGACCCGACGGAAAATGCCGATGTTACCACTGCAGGTTCTGTCAGCAATGAGACAGTTAGCCAGGATAGACAAGTGCCGACGTTTCAGCCAAACCCGGTTGATGCCCAAAATTCAACGGCTCAACCGGAGGCCAGGTTTACAGATTTACTTTTAAAAGCGATAGAATCAAACAATGCCCAGGGCTTTGATTATCTGGAATTTAAAAATTCATTGCGATCTATAGAAAAAGTAATTCCGGATGAAAGCATGCGATATAAGTCCGCTTTTGAAATGGCTAAAACCATGGGGCTTTCCAAAGATAAATTATTAGAAAGTGCGGCCTACTATTTAAATATTCTGAGCACCGAGGACAAAAAATTTAAAGATGCACTGGAAAACCAGAAAAACAAACAAATTCAGGGGCGTGCAGATCAGCTGGCAGCGGTCGAAAAAACCATAGAAGACAAAAAGCAAATGATTGAAAAACTGACAAAAGAAATTGAAGAAGCAAAACAAAATCTGGATGCCGTGCGTCAGGAAATTAATGAGTCGGTTGTAAAAATTGATACCACCAATCAACAATTTGTCGCGTCCTACAATCTGGTGTACACGCAGATTTATGAGGATATAGAAAAAATAAAAGCAAATATCTGATATTAGGAAAATTTGTATAGTAAAGATGAAGAAAATCAAAGCGATGTATTAGTTTTCTGCTTTGAATGTATATATTTGGGAGTTAATTTGAAATGGAAATGACAGAACAAAAAACAAAATCATTTTGGTCAAGGCCGGAGGGGGTAACAGGCGGATTATTTCTGGCAGCATTGATATTTGGTGTTGGTTATTTTACAATCACCAGTATAGCAGCCATAATTGCTTTTGCCTCTACTACATTAGGTGCTTTTATTTCATTAATGATTTTGGGGACTATTGTATTTATGGCATTGGACAACAAAACCAGAACGCTGGTGGGCTATATGTACAAAAGTGCCATGAGATGGATTACAGGGCTTTTTATACAGATTGATCCCATAGGCATTCTGAAATCCTATGTTGAGGATTTAAAGTCCAATTTGACAAAAATGAACCGTCAGATAGCGCAATTGCGCGGTCAGATGCATAAACTTCAGGAAATTATACTCAACAATAAAAAAGAGATAGATACAAATCTGAACATGGCCAGTCAGGCTGCACAGGTAAATAAACAGGCACAGATGCTGCTGAAAAGCAGGAAAGCAGGTCGATTGCAGGAGTCTAATTTAAAGTTGGAAGATCTATATAAAAAAATGGAAGTTTTATACAGGGTACTGGCTAAAATGTATGAAAATTCTGAAATTCTTGTGGAAGATGTTCAGGATCAGGTCATGGTCAAAGAGCAGGAAAGGAAAGCGATATTGGCCAGCAATTCGGCAATGAAATCGGCGATGTCCGTCATAAAAGGCGATCCGGATAAAAAAGCGATGTTTGACGCTGCGCTTGAATCGATTGCAGATGATGTGAGTCAGAAGGTTGGGGAAATGGAGCGATTTATGGAAGTTTCTCAGGGCTTTATGCAATCCATTGACCTGCAAAATGGTGTATTTGAAGAGGAAGGGCTTAAAATGCTTGAGAAGTGGGAAAATGAAAGTGTCTCACTTTTATTGGGAGGTGAAAAGGAATCTTTGATTTTAAAGTCAAACGATGAAAATGAAGTACTTGATTTGAATGCACCCATTAAACACCCTGAAAAGGTGGGTCGCACCAATCAATACGATAATCTATTTGAATAATTAATAAAACAGAATTCGAAATGGCAACCAGACTAACAGGTTTTTCAAAATTAGTGATCACTTTGCTGATATTAACAGGAATCTTTTTTGGAGGAAGGTACCTGCTTAATAATACCAAATTTGGGCAGGACTTAAAAAAACAAGCGGATCAGGCAGCAGCCGATAAAGGGCAAGAGTCATCTTCTGATGACAATGCATCTTCGGGTGATCGTGACCCCAACACATTAAGAGTACAATTGGTGACCTGGGGAGGGTATGCTCCGGGGCTGTATTTTAATGAAGGGCCCAATGCCAATGAACAATCCAGATTCTTTAAAGATTATGGGTTTAAAGTTGAGTTTAAAGTAGAAAATGACCTTTTGAATGCAATGAATGCGTGGATGAAAGGTGAATATGATGTTTTAGTGCAGACAGCAGATGCTTTTCCTTTATACACTGCCCCTCAGGATATAAATGCTTTTCAACCTAAAGCGTTTATGCAGGTGGACTGGTCAAGAGGCGGGGACGCCGTGATCGTGAAGAGAGGCATTAATACAGCCAATGACCTTAAAGGAAAAAGAATTGCTGTTGCCGTTCCATCCCCTGCTCAAACCTTACTTAATAATACACTGGAAGCTGCAGGTCTGAGTTATAGCGATGTTACTGTTGTTCCTACTTCTGATAATCTGAAGGCAGCAGAATTATTTCGAAGCAAAGACGTCGATGCGGCTGTAGTTTGGAGTCCGGACGATTTAAAAGCCACTGCAGATGTACCCGGGTCTAAAATCCTGGTAACGACGGTGCAGCAATCTCATATTATTGCAGACATCATGTTTGCCAGTCAAAAAACAATTGATGAGAAAAAAGCAATGATACATGGTTTTTATGAAGGTTGGATGAAAGGTGTTGCTGAATTAAATACCAGTACGGCAAATCACGCTAAAGCGGCAAAATATCTTGGTGAAATCAACGGACTTACCAGTGAAGATGGTGCTGGCATGATGAGCACTGTATATTGGACCGGACAAGGAGATAATATCAACTTTTTTGGATTGAACTCAGCTTATAAGGGGCAGCGTGGACAGGATTTATATGAAAAAATGGCAAAAATATTTAAAGCAACCGGTGATTCACCCGGAGATGCCCCTTCATGGAGATCCGTTATATACACCGGTGCTATAACAGCTGCCCAGGCCAATCTTGTGGGAGCCGGGTTTGAGGCCGAAAAATCTAAAGTTTTTGCACCCGCCACCAAAGCAGAGTTATCTGCGCCGGCTATTGCCTCTAAACCGATCAGTATAAATTTTGCTTCCGGTAAGTTTAGTCTGGATGAAAATGCCAAAACGATTATTGATCTGCAGTTTAAAGATGTTGCCAAAACTTTTGCCAACATAAAAATTCGGATTGAAGGAAATACAGATAATGTAGGTGGTAAAGCAGCTAATAAAACGTTATCCGAAAAACGGGCCAGGGCCGTGGCGGATTATCTTAAAAGTCAATATGGCATGGATGGCAACCGATTTGTTATTGTTGGTAACGGACCAGACAAGCCGGTAGCCGGCTGTGAGTCAAATGCTGATGACGCCTGCAAGGCTAAAAACAGAAGGACGGAATTTCAACTAATTGGCGAGTAGTTTGCGCTATGAATATATTTAAAAAGCGGAATTGGCTACTAAAACCGATTCCGCTTTTTTTATGTTTAAATCAGAGCAGCCAACCATGTTTTACTTTTTTTATTTTATTTTTGTACACAAATAATAAATAGAATGTCTGTTTCCTGGCTATTTAAATTAAGAGGTGAACTGAGCTCCCGACAAAAAGTCTTTTTAGGCCTTGGAGGTGTGTTGTTCGTTTTATTATGCTGGATTTTACTCACGATGGGAGAGCAACCGATCCTGCCAAAACATGTGTTTCCAAATCCGTTGAGTGTTTTTTATGCATTCGGAGATTTGTACTCAAACAATGAATTGATCATGAATCTGTGCAAGTCAATCGGTTTAAATTTAGGTGGGTATATCAAAGCTATCGCCTATGCTATACCTGCCGGCTTTGCCATTGGGCTGGTACCATTATTGCGTGGCGCTTTTCAGAAAATGGTAGACGCTATCCGGTTTTTACCGCTGACTGCATTAACCGCACTTTTTATTTTATGGTATGGAATATACGTAGAAGCAAAAATTAATTTTTTAGCCTTTGGTATTTTTATTTACTTATTGCCTATAGTAATTCAAAGGATTGATGAAGTGGATGATGTGTATCTTAAAACAGTCCATACACTTGGGGCAAGTTACTGGCAAACAATCAGGACAGTCTATTTTCCCGCTGTAGTTTCCCGGCTATCCGATGACATCCGGATTTTAACAGCCATTTCCTGGACCTATATTATTGTTGCTGAAACCAATGCCGATCAGGGAGGGATAGGGTCGCTGATGTACAGGACAGGACAAAGGTTTGCCAGGGTGGATGTAACCATTGCATGTCTGATATTAATTATGCTTTTTGGTGTTTTTCAGGATAAAGTATTTGCTTATCTGGACAGGAAATTTTTTCCATATAAGTATCAGGCCAAAGATACATACACCGGTACGGGTTCTCTAAAAAAAGTATCTATGCTCGATGCTGTTTTTGATTTTATAATTTCATTGATCACCTGGTTATTTATTGGAATTTACCTGCTATTTATATTTAATGAGTGGTATCCTTTCATAGGCGATGTAAAACCCCTGAGTTACCTGTTTGGTGATGCGTTGTGGACAATTCATGTTATTTTTACTTGTATTGTTATATATCAGCTCTACGCACTCTATAAAAAAATCGTTCAATAATCATGAGTACATATCAATTTGAAGACAAGGCAAGCCTTGATAATATCATAGAGCTCAGAGGCATAGGTCAAACCTATGACGGAGGCCACAATTGGGTTATCAAGGACCTTGATTTTATTGTGGAAGACAAACCCGGGCAAGGTCAGTTTGTTATATTACTGGGTATGTCGGGGTGTGGAAAATCCACGTTATTGCGCTATATCTCCGCCTTGCAACAGCCTAGTGAAGGTAAAGTCCTGATTAAAGGTCAACCGGTGGATGAAAAAACCCATGTTAGTATGGTATTTCAACAGTATTCTTCTTTGCCGTGGATGACTGTTCTGGATAATGTAGGACTTGCTCTCAAGTATCAGGGCGTAAATAAAAAAGATAGGGATGAAAAAGCGATGGAGCTCATTAAATTGGTAGGGCTGGAAGGGCATGAAAAAAAGTATGCCATGTATCCGACACTTTCCGGAGGTCAATTGCAGCGTGTTGCCATAGCGAGAAGTATTCTGGCCAATCCGGAGATTCTACTCATGGATGAACCTTTTGGCGCGCTTGATATTAAAACCCGGATACAGATGCAGGAATTACTTCTTGAGCTTTGGAGCAAGTTCCATTCTACGGTGGTGTTTGTGACGCATGATATTTCTGAAGCCGTGTATCTCGGAGATGATGTTTATATTATGAAATATGCCCCTTCCAAAATTGTGGAGCACATTCATATTGACTTACCCTTAAACAGAAATTACGATACCAAAAGAGATCCGCACTTTACCCAATTGGTACATCATGTGGAAGATGTCATGATGAAAGTAAGCAGTAATAAATAAATTTTATTTTTTGATGCCTGCATTTATTAAATAACGGCGTAAAAGTTGCGTTTAGCGTAAGTACTTAAAAGTGAAGGTTCGTTAAATTAATTCCGTTTACTGCGTTTATTTTGTTTATAATCTAAAAACAGAAATTCCCCCAATCCTTCCAGGGAAGAATAAAATGCCTTTCCATTATTGGCTTTTGTAAACTGATCAACAAAATTGACAAGGTAAGGATCAGTTGCGATCATAAAGGTAGTAATAGGTATGTTAATTTTTCGACAGCTCGCTGCCAGTGCCAATGTTCTGTTTAAAATTTTTCTATCCAGTCCAAAACTGTTTTTGTAGTATTGTTTTCCTTTTTTTATACAGGTAGGTTTACCATCGGTAATCATCATGATTTGTTTGTTTGGGTTTTTGCGTTTCCTGAGTATATCCATAGCCAATTCCAGGCCTGCTACCGTGTTGGTATGGTATGGTCCAACCTGCAGGTATGGGAGATCTTTTATTTCGATACTCCAGGCATCATCACCAAAAACGATAATATCAAGGGTATCTTTAGGGTAGCGCGTAATTATCAGCTCGGAAAGCGCCATTGCCACCTTTTTGGCCGGTGTAATCCGGTCTTCGCCATATAGGATCATGGAGTGCGATATATCAATCATCAGCACGGTGCTGGTCTGACTTTTATAGTAAGTTTCATATATCTGAAGGTCTTGTTCTGTAAGTTTAAATCCATCAAGACCATGATTGATCTGGGCATTTTTTAATGTTTCGGAAATCGCAATGTTATCCAGTTTGTCACCAAATTCAAACGGTCTCAATTCTGAAGTAAACTCATCGCCCTGGCCAGTAATTTTTGTATTGTGGTTACCGGATTTTGATTTTTTTAACTGGTCAAAAATGTCGTCAAGCGCTTGCCTGCGCAGGGCGATTTCCATTTTAGAGGTTGGCTGATACGTGGTTTTATTACTCCTGTTTTGCTGGCTGATATATCCTTTGTCCAGTAAATCATTTATAAAATCAGCAATTCCATATTGATTGTCAGTGAGCTTATAATGTTTATCCAATTCAGTAAGCCAGGACAAGGCTTCTCCAACATCACCTGATGTGTGAACTAACAGATCTTTAAATATTTTTAATAATCTATCAAAAGGCAGATCAGACTCATTTTCAGAAAAGTCACTAAACTTCCAACCAATCATACCTAAAGATTTTTAAATTAATTAAATAATAACTACATACACAATTCCGGGCTACAAATCCCCGGTGTTGCTGAGGATTTTCCAGGTACTATCTGCAAGCAGTTCAACTGTTGCCAGATATCGGTAAGGTAATTTATTACCCCATTCCTCCTGAGATATTAAAGAAATAAGCCATGATTTGTCTGATTTTTCGTACAAATAGTACACATTTCCCGGCACTGGTTTGAAACCACAATCGGCCTTATATATCTTTTCAGAAACAGATATGCGATCGTGTATTAACTGCGCTTGCCTGATCAGCGTTTCTACCTGCTCTTTAATCTGATGAAGTTGAGCTTCAGTCTGCTGGTACATTGCTTTCATGGCTATACCTTTGGTTTTACCTTTATCCAACGGTTTAATTATGGCACTTCCTACATGGTGTGCATATGGCAGAAGGTGTGGTGTATCCGTTATTTTGTCTCTATTGATGGGGTTGAATTTTTGGTCTTTATTTTCCATTGACAAACTAGTATGCTCTTTACTTAGACAATTAGCACCCTAAAATGTTCAGTGGATTTCCTGTTTCATAAAAAAACAAACGGTGAACAAATCAAAGATTCGTTCACCGCCTGGTATTTTATATTTTTTAAATAAGACTAAAACATGATGAATTTTGATCTGGCACCACACTGTGCTTTAGCAAAATAGCCGACTCCCCAGTTCAGTTCAAAAACCAATCCTGCAAACGCGACATTCGATTTTTTATAACCGCCCGCATATACGGATGCATCTCTCAATGGAGCATTCAACGATTTTCCTTCAGCTGAAACAAAGTCAGTAAAGGCATATTCAAACCTCAGTCCTAAAATGCCACTGAATCTTCCGTCATTTCCCATGATGTTGGCTCCAAATCCAATAACGCCTGCAATGTTATTTTTGTTATAATTGCTGGTTCTGTCAGTAACAGTACCTTCAATGTTGTCCTCAACTTTGCTGACAAATGAAATTTTTGGTCCAATTTCAAAATAGCCCAGATTTTTTGCATTTCTGAATAAAGCATACACATCCCATGCTTGCCAGTTAACCGTTGGTAGTATAGCCGTCAAGCCGGTTTTTTCAAGCTCCTGTTTTGCAGAACTTCTCATAACATCAATAGAAAGGCCATTATAACCAAAATTGATTCCCAGTTTTCCACCATAGGAATAGCCGGTTGAAATTTTATAATCATAGCCATCAGAATCTGCAATGGCAGCATTGTACAATCCTGCCGCCCCATACTGGGCTTTAAAACCTACATCAAACCAGACTATTTTTTTTTGACCAAACATTTGTAATGCTGAAAAGATAACTGCAATTGTTAATAACTGTTTCATATTTTAATTAGTGATGATTAAAGAAAGTAAAATAACTGTTTATGTCCCAAAGGTAGAATTATTTTTAATATGAATACAAATTTTAACTTTTTGAAACCGCTTATTTCAGTGCAAAACTTCTATTTACCAGATAAATCCCGGATAAAGTGATTAAACAGCCCACAACCACTACAAAGCTTAGTTTTTCATCCAGGAGCAGCCAACCAGTAAACATGGCCACTATGGGATTCACATAGGCATAAACTGCAGTTTGGGTCGTCGGTAAGTGTTGTAGTGCATACAGGTAACAAATAAACCCAATGATGGAACCAAAAATGACCAGGTAAAAAATGGAAAACCACGAAATAGCAGGGATCGCAGTGATGCTTATAAAATCCGATTTAAAATAAGAAATGGTCAGGAGTATTATACCGGATAAGAGCATTTGAAATCCAAGTCCAAAATATGGATTAAAAACTTTAGCATGCTTTTTTGTGTAAATTGTTCCAAAAGCCCAGGAGAGGGTAGCCATTAAAGATAAAAAGATTCCAAAACGAAAATCCGGTTGTACAAATTCCTGAAGGTGATTGTAAAATATGGTGCAAATACCACCAAAACCGGTCAACATACCAAAAACCGCCATCTTTGGTGGTTTATTTTTGTCGATAATTAAAACAATGATCACAATCCACAGTGGGAATATGGCACCGATTATGGAGGCTAGTCCTGAATTAATATATTTTACGCCCCAGGTGCTTAAACCATTTGACATTACAAAATTCAGAACAGATAAGATAATAATGGGTATTAAATCCGACTTTTGCGGCAGGGGGTATTTTTTTAAGATAAAATAAAAAAGAAAACATGTTGCTCCAATTATTTGACGGATACCGGCCAACTCAAGAGCAGGCATATGCAAAACGCCTTGTCTGGAAACAACCCAGGTTGTTCCCCAAACCAGGCTTACAATGGCCAGAGCTATTAATGCCCAAATGTCTGCTCTTTTCTTATTATGTATTGAGGGCAAAATTATTAACCAACCATGTTTAGCATCTGACATAATCCACTCACTGATTTTTTTAAGTTTACCCAAAGATTAAGTTTTATGGTGCAAAGGTAGTTTTTTGAAGGTACATATGTAATTATATTATAAAATGATGGAAGCCTTAACATTTTTAATTACTTTTGACTTCAGTCATTTTTGACAATAGCCAGTGATGAAAAACCAGCAATTTGCTAATAAATTTTAAATTAATAACGGCTTTGAAAATGTCATTGGTTGATTAAATATAACCATATAAATTCAAATTTGCCAACCACACAAATTGTAAACCTGATTTTTATACGATTTAATTTTTGATTGAAAGTATGATTTGATATGATTGAAGTGAAAAAATTAAATATTAGCTACCAATCAAATGATGGTATAATTCAACTGTTAAATCAAATCAGTTTTAAAGTTGGAAAAGGTGAAATCCTGGGAGTAACCGGTCCATCCGGCAGTGGTAAAACCATGCTGGCAAAAAGTATTATGGGCCTGAATTCAGGGTTAAAAAATCTGACAATAACGGGAGAAATTTTATTTGAAGAAATAAACCTGTTGAAGCAGTCCGAAATGAAATGGTGCCGCATCAGAGGGAAACGAATTTCAATGATTTTTCAGGAACCCGAAGCTGTTTTAAACCCGTTGATTCGATGCGGAAAACAGGTTATGGAAGCGATTTTGCAGCACAACCCTACGTGGAACAAAAATGATGTAAAAGTTAAGGTGCTTGAACTGTTGTCAAAAGTAGAATTGGATGAACCAGCCAGGGCATTTAATGCATTTCCTCACGAACTTTCAGGTGGCCAGTTACAAAGAATTGTAATTGCTATTGCTATTGCCAACAACCCTGATATTTTAATTGCCGACGAAGCCACCTCTTCTTTGGACGCGGTCACTTCAAAAAAAATAATTTCATTGCTATGCAGACTTCAAAAAGAAAATAAAAGTACGCTTATCTTTATCACACATGATATCCGTTTACTGATATCCATTTCAGAAAACATATTAATCATGCAAAATGGAACTATAGCCGATCATTTCTCTTATCAGGAAATGGCAACGGGGCAGATTTCAGATTTTGCAAGGGAATATTTGGAAATGGCAAAATTTAAGAACAGGATCAAGACCGAGCCGGGAAGTCAAGGCACGGTACTACTGGAAATTCAGAATCTTAACAAGTCCTTTTATTCGGCCTCATTTTTCAACTTTTGGAACAAAATTGCAAAAACTGCCCTAACGGATGTCAATTTTGCTTTAAAGGCAGGATGTATGCTGGGTATTGTTGGCGAATCCGGAAGTGGAAAAACAACATTAGGTAAAATTATTACCGGGGTAGTGGAAGCTACCAGTGGAAATATTATTTATAAAGGGGAAAAAATATCAGACCGTAATTTGGCATCAGACCGTAATTTAAGAAAAAATATCCAGCTTATTTTTCAGGACTCTTATACCAGTCTCGATCCATTATACACAGTTGGTCAGACATTATTGGAAGTAATTTCCTTTTACCGGCTTGCAGATTCAAAAACAGAAAAAGAAGGTGTTTTGAACAAGATTTTATTTGATCTAGACCTGGATACCTCATTAAAAGACAGGTTTATTTACCAATTATCCGGAGGTCAGCGCCAGCGGGTCGCCATTGCCAGAACACTTTTAATTAAACCGGAATTAATTGTATTTGATGAATCGCTTTCGTCATTGGATGTATATAATCAAATAAAAATTATGGATATGATCCTTAATTTACAACGTCAATATCAATTTACAGGAATTTTTATAACTCATGATGTGGACCTGGTTCAATATTTATGTTCAGAGGCAATAATAATGGAAAACGGAAAAATCATTAAATCAGGCAAAGTAAGCGACTTACTTTTTTTACAGGAATGATATAATACGGATTTTGATTTTGAAAGAGCATTCGTTTAGGAAGGAAAATGGGAGTCTGAAGGAATGACTATGGCTTCCGAATCATTTGTGGTTACGGCATAGGAAAATCCGGGTTGAACTGCAAATGCGCCATACTGTCCTTTTTTGTTTAAGGCAATAAATCCTACCTGAAACGTTTTGGCCTTTTCCGGGTTAATATTAACTAATCTTTGTACAGCTAGTTTACAGGCTTCTTCAGGTGATTTTCCTTGTCTCATCAATTCTACTACCAGATGTGTTCCACAAATCCGAATTACCTCCTCACCCTGACCCGATGATGTTGCCGCACCCACTTCATTATCCACAAACAAACCACTGCCGATCAACGGAGAGTCCCCGACCCGGCCATGCATTTTGAATCCCATACCTGAGGTCGTACAAGCCCCGGACATATCCCCGTTTTTATCCAGGGCGACGAGTCCCATAGTGTCATGATTAAATTCACCACTGGATAATTTTTTTGGTACATTATGGTCTTGCTTATGTTGGTTACCCTGGTTCTGTTCAATATTTATAACCGGCTTGTAGTCAGATTTTTCCAGCCATTTTGAATATTCTTTTTGGGCGTCGGGTGAAAGCGTTCCAGCTTCTTCTTTAAAACCATTGGCTATGGCAAATTCAAATGCACCTGCACCTACCAGCATCACATGTGGCGTCGTTTCCATCACTTTTCTGGCTACACTGATTGGATTTTTTATTTTCTGCAAAAAAGCCACACTGCCACAATTATGTTTTTCATCCATAATACAGGCATCAAGTGTTACCTTACCGTCTCTGTCGGGGTTGCCTCCCAAACCTACACAACAGTTTATGGTATTTTCAATTGAAATTGCCCCTTTCTCAACGGCATCCAGCGCCTTGCCTCCGGACTTTAAAATTTCCCACGCGACTTTATTTACGGCTACACCACTGTCCCATGTAGAAATAACAACAGGTTTCTGTATCGCATTATTTGCCTGGGAATCGTTGCAACCTAAAATCAGACCTGACAGAGGCAAGATGATGGCGCTCTTTTGTAAAAAATCTCTTCTGCCTTTTTTCATTTTTGTTCATAATTTAAGATCAGCCATCGGAAAATTGAAAGTTGTAATGTTTGTTGAAAGGACTACCGGTGCGGAAGTTACTTTATAATTTAGCACCAAATATAATCATTTCTTAAAGTTGTATAAATATTAGTCAATAATATTAACTCATTTGAAGTAAATTCTAATAAGTAATTATTATATCAGGCAAGAGTTTCTGGTATCATGTGGAAATCCTATATTTGCGGTTTAAAATGATGTATTATGTTTGAAAATTTAAGTGAAAAACTTGATTTTGCTTTTAAGAGCCTGAAGGGAGAAGGTAAATTAACGGAATTAAATATTGCCAATTCCATTAAAGAAATCAGAAGAGCTCTGGTTGCAGCCGATGTAAATTATAAAATAGCCAAGGAATTTACGGACAAAGTAAAAGACAAGGCGATGGGCACCGAAAATGTCCTTTCTTCCGTGAAACCGGGTGAATTAATGGTTAAAATAGTTCAGGATGAAATGACTGAACTGATGGGGGGACAGTCTACAGGAATCAATATTAAAGGGAATCCCGGAGTAATTTTGATTTCCGGACTGCAGGGCTCCGGTAAAACTACTTTTTCAGGCAAACTGGCCAAATATCTAAAAGATAAAAAATCAAAAAGACCCTTACTTGTAGCATGCGATGTATACCGTCCGGCTGCAGTAGACCAGCTTTCGGTGTTGGCAGAGCAAATAGGCGTCCATATTTATAAAGAGCCGGAAAGCAAAGACCCGGTTCAAATTTCATTAAATGCCATCAATTACGCCAGGGGCCACAGCCACGATGTGGTTATAATCGACACCGCGGGCAGGCTTTCTGTTGATGAGGAGATGATGACTGAAATTGAAAACATTAAAAATGCCATCAATCCATCTGAAGTCCTTTTTGTAGTGGACTCGATGACAGGTCAGGATGCAGTGAATACGGCAGCGGTATTTAATGAAAGGCTAAATTTTGATGGCGTTGTGCTCACAAAACTGGATGGTGATACCAGGGGTGGGGCAGCATTATCCATTAAATATGCCGTAGGGAAACCCATCAAATTTGTTAGTTCAGGAGAAAAACTTGAAACATTGGATGTGTTTTATCCAGAACGTATGGCCCAGCGTATTTTGGGAATGGGCGATATCGTTTCATTTGTTGAAAAAGCACAGGAGCAGTTTGATGAAAAGGAGGCAGAAAGGCTGGAGAAAAAAATTAAAAAAAATAAATTTGATTTTAATGACTTTTTAGGACAATTGAACCAGATTAAACGAATGGGTGATGTCAAATCTTTAATGAACATGATACCCGGTATGAGTAAATTGACTAAAGATATCGATATTGACGACAAAGCATTTGGCAAAGTGGAAGCCATTATACTTTCCATGACACCCAAGGAAAGAGCAAATCCAGACCTCCTGAACATGTCCAGAAAAAAGCGTATTGCCTCCGGAAGTGGTAAAAATATTCACGAGATCAATATGTTTATCAAACAGTTTGATCAAATGAGAAAAATGATGCAGATGATGAGCAAAGGCAAGGGAATGGATAGATTTATGCAGGGTATGCCAAATATTTCTAAACGAAATTAGGGTATTAGCGAATTTTTATTTTTAAAAAGGGTTGAAATCTTGTTTTGCTAAAAAATATCTAAGCACTATTTGAAATATTATAAAGAATAATATTAATTTGGAGCAATTTTTAACAACAAACACCATTTTAAAAATGAAAAACATTTTACTCGCTTTCTTTTTAATATTTATTTCATTTTCTGTTTCCAAAGCACAGATTGCCGATGGGAGTATAGCACCGGACTTCACTGTGACAGATATCAATGGGAATACCCACAATCTCTACACTTACCTCAATGCAGGAAAACACGTGATTCTGGATTTTTCTGCTACCTGGTGCGGACCTTGCTGGAACTACCATAATACCCACAATCTGGAGACTTTATGGGATCAATACGGCCCTAGTGGTTCAAATGAGATCATGGTATTTTTTCTGGAATCAGAGAACAATAATAACCTCGCTTGTTTATACGGCCCCAGTGGATGTGTAGGTCCAAACGGCGGAACCCAGGGGAATTGGGTAGCCGGAACCGGATATCCTATTGTTGATTTGTCCAGCATAGGTATGAATTCAGTAAAAACAAGTTATCAGATTTCTTATTTTCCAACTTTATTTGGCATCAATGCACACGATAAAAGGGTGTTTGAAGTAGGTCAGAAAAGTGTTTTTGGATGGGAAACATGGCTTTTTCAATCTTTTGAAATGGATACAAATCCAAATGTTGTTCAACCCTTGTGCGCAGGTACTGGGGCCATTAACCTTAACGTGACCGGTGGATATGCTTCAAAATCCTATAGCTGGAGTAATGGTGCAACAACACCTAGTTTGATGAACCTGAATAGCGGCACTTATTCTTGTGAAATTACAGATGCAAATGGTTATTTTATTGAGACCGAAAATTTTGTATTAACAGGAACACCAGCTATCAATATTACCACCGTTAATCAGACCAATGTATTCTGTGGTGGTTCAAATACCGGGTCGGTGCAGGTTAGCGCATCCGGTGGAAGTGGTGGGTTCCATTATTCGTGGAGCAATGGTGCTGTTGGAAGTACCTTGTCTAATGTTCCGGCAGGCACCTATGAAGTTTCAGCGACAGATGTTAATGGATGCGTAAAGACCCAATCTTATACAGTAACTGAACCGGCACCTATTTCTGTGTCACCGTATATTCAGCATGCGACGTGTAATTTGCCAAATGGATCCGTTGTATTAAATTCTTCCGGAGGAACCCCGCCATTTACATATGAACTAAACGGAAATAATCAAAGTTCTCCCATTTTTGATGATCTGGCGGGTGGCAATTATCCTTATGTGGTTATCGATTTTAATAACTGCCTTTATACCTCCAGTCTGACCATAAATACAACAGCCGCGCCTCAGGCAGTATCTTCAAGTACAGCAAATATAACTTGTCTTAACCCGACCGGTCAGGTTTCCGGGACAGGATCAACTACAGGTAACGGAATTGCATACCTTTGGACAACAACAAATGGCACTATTCAGTCCGGAGCGAACCAATTGGTGGCCACGGTGAGCGCAGGTGGTACATATACCTTAAAAGTGACTAACCAGGGCAATGGATGCTCTTCTACCAGCAGTGTGACTGTGCCTGGCAATACGACAGCGCCTACAGCACAAATACAGACTCCTGCTAATCTGGATTGTGTTACATCAACAGTTACCATTAACGCAGCCCAGTCTTCTACGGGACCAAATTTTGTTTATAACTGGACCACTCAAAATGGCAATATTGTCAGTGGGGCAAATACACTTACTCCGGTGGTAGATGCTTCCGGAACTTATCAGTTGAAAATCACAAACACTTCAAACGGCTGTGAAACCACGGCAAATTCAAGTGTAGCAGAAGATTTTGCTGTACCGGTAGTAACTGTTCCTGCTGCTATTGAAATCACGTGCGGGGCACCTGAAGTAGAAATTTGTGCTTCAGTAAATTCAGGAACTATCCATTGGAATTTACCGGATGCGAATAGTAATTGCATTTTGGTGAATGAAGCCGGAGTTTATTCATTAACTGCAACCGGTTCAAATGGTTGTACTACCGAAGCATTTACGACAGTAACCCTTTCGGACGATTTACCACAAGTACAGGTTGAAACTCCAAATCCGTTGACGTGTACGGTTTCCGAGACGACGATAAACGGAACTGTTGAAGGAAATCCGGATGATTTTAGCTTCAATTGGACAACTGAAAATGGTGTCATTGTTTCCGGAGCTGACGCACAGGAAGTTATAGTTTCCGGAGCCGGTGTTTATACCTTACATACAGTAAATAACGCAAATGGATGTGCAGTTGAAACCTCAGTAACAGTAGAACAGATTTCGTTGGCACCTTCCTCAGCCTACGAAGGTACATTGACTGGTTCTGACCTGACGGCAACAGCAACTACTGTTGCACCAACCACCAGCTTTGAATGGAAACTCAATGGCGAACCTGCAGGTAATGGTAATTCCGTGGCTATAACATTAACTGAACCCGGAAGTTATGAACTATGCCTGACCACAACCAATGACTGTGGTTCAAATAATACTTGTGAGACTTATGTGATTCTGGCGCCTCTGGCATTGTCTTTAAGTGCAAATGATATTACTTGCTTTGGAGAAAATAATGGTGCAGCTAGTGCTTCCATCTTTGGAGGTGTGGAACCATTTACATACGAATGGACCGGACCAAACGGATTTACCTCTGATGCGGCATCCATTTCAGGTCTGGCTCCAGGTTTATATACCCTGGTTGTAACAGATGCTTCAGGTACTTCCATTTCTCAGGATATTGAAATTTCAGAGCCAGCTGCGATAACTGTGCAAACTGTAAACATCATTAATGACACAAACAATCAGAATCAGGGCAGTGTTACTATCAATGTTGTTGGCGGAACGGACGGATTAACGTATTTGTGGTCTAATGGACAAACCACATCACAACTTACCGGTGTTGGCGCAGGACAATATACCTGCCAGGTAAGCGATGTAAACAGTTGTGTTAAAACATTTGGACCATATACTGTTGAAAATGCGTCTTCCACAGATGAATCAAAATATATCAATTCACTTGACCTGTACCCAAATCCGGCATCAGGCGAATTGAATCTGAATCTTGTTTTGGTTCATAACCATCCGGTTAAGGTGAACATGGTTAACGCATTGGGCAGTTTTGTATTCCAGCAGAAATACAATGGTAATGTATCTGATAAACTTGATGTTTCATCTATGGCTCCTGGTTTGTATTTTGTACAAATTATTGGAGAGACCTTCTCTGTTTCCAGAAAAGTATTGATTGTGAAATGATAAATAAATCACATCTTTAAAGCAAAAGGGAGTCTTGCATGTGTAAGACTCCCTTTTTTATGAATACCTTTGTATAAAAATTAGTAAAGTGGCAGAACTGGGGAAATTAAATAATCTGGAGATCGTGCGGCAAGTTGACTTCGGTTTTTATCTCGACGGGGAAAATCTGGGCGAAATACTGATGCCGAAAAGGTATATTTTACCGGAAATGAACATTGGCGACACCATTCAGGTCATGGTATTTCTGGATGGCGAAGAACGATATGTGGCAACTACGGACAAACCATTGGCACAGGTAGGAGATTTTGCGTTCCTTAAAGTGAATAAAGTTGAAACCATTGGGGCATTTTTAGATTGGGGCCTGACGAAGGAGCTATTTGTTCCATTTAGCGAACAAAAAGTGAAGATGGAGGAAGGCAAATCGTACGTTGTATACATTTATATTGACCAACTTACCGACAGGATAGCAGGGACTATGAAACTGGAAAAACACCTGAATGAAGATACGCAATCATATACCATCAATCAGGAAGTAGAATTACTGATCTGGACGCCCACAGATATTGGGTATAAGGCCATTATAAATAACCGCCACCTGGGCGTATTGTACAAAAATGAACTTTTCAGACAGATAAAAACAGGACAAAAACTTACCGGCTATATTAAAAAAATTCGGGAAGACGGGAAAATTGACCTCACTCTGGAGAAAATGGGCTATGTTAAAATCGACCAGATCGCACAGAAAATTATGGATATTTTGAGCAATGCGGGGGGATTTTTACCTTATAATGATAAAACGGACCCGGAAGTAATTTATCGAATTTTTGGAATCAGTAAAAAGGTATTTAAACAAAGTATAGGCAATCTCTTTAAACAGCGTTTGATCGAAATCAGCACGGAAGGCATAAAGAAAATTTGATATAACCTATCCGTGTTATAAAATTTACAACGAAAAAATGCCGCGCTACACGACCATTTCATCAGACTTTGTCCTTTAAGTCCAAACTATTTAATGGAGTTATTTGAACACTAAACAGCAGTGTGCATTAAAACAGTGCACGGTTTTAGAATATAATTGGGCTCATTTGTTTGGTAAGTGACCCAAATCCGGTAAGTATTAATTTAACTGTGCTTTTACCCACTCCCAATAGGAATTATTACAGGAAACTTCCCAGTGCAGTATTGCTGGTATAGAATACGGGTGCAATCCCGAAATTTTAATTTCTGCTTCAGCTGTTTTTTCCGGCAATGTTTTCATAATGGCAATAAATTCAGCCCCTTCTTCTGGTTTGTCTTCCCAATTATACAAACTTTCAGAGCAAATGATATTTCCACAGGCGATCAATTTTTCCGACAACAACGCCTCTATCAACTTTTTTGCTGTAATCTGATCGGGACAAGGCACGTAAAAGAGCATGATTTTCATCACAATGCCAGAATTTCAGCCATCCTGACCAGGTCCTTATTTAAAGATTTTGTTTTTGAAATGGCATCTTTAAACGAAGTGAATGTGATTTTGTCATTAATAATACCAAGTGCTACGCCACCTTCGCCCCGAATGAGCGCTTTTACTGCGGAGTGACCCATCCGGCTGGCCAGGACCCTGTCCATAGCCGTTGGAGAGCCGCCCCTTTGCAGATGGCCAATGATCGTGACTTTAATATCAAACTCGGGATTTTGCTGTTTAATATAGGCTGCAATTTCATTCGCATCTCCGTTTTTATTTCCTTCAGCAACAATAACCAGATTAAACAATTTTTGTCTTTTTACTGATTTGCGCAAAAATTCAGAAAGTTCTTCCACCGAACTGTCTATTTCCGGTAAAAAAATAGCTCCGGCACCACTGCCAATACCTGTATGCAGCGCAATAAATCCGGCATGCCTTCCCATTACTTCTACAAAAAATAATCTATTGTGGGAGTCCGCAGTGTCTCTGATTTTATCTACGGCTTCTATAGCCGTATTTATGGCTGTATCAAATCCGATGGTATAATCTGTACCGAAAATATCATTGTCAATGGTTCCTGGCAAACCTACAAAAGGTATTTTATATTCATCCATAAAGATGTCCGCCCCGGTGTAGGTTCCGTTTCCTCCGATAGCAACAACACCATCAATGTCATGGGCCATTAGGGTTTCATACGCCTGTTTCCGGCCTTCCGGCGTTTTAAATGCATCACTTCTGGCTGTTTTAAGGATGGTACCACCCCGTTGAATGATGTTGGCAACATCCCCGACGTCTAATCTTTTTATATCGCCATTGACCATACCATCATATCCACGGTAGATGCCATATACATATAGGTCATGGTATACTGCAGTTCTGACTACGGCACGGACTGCTGCATTCATTCCCGGGGCATCTCCCCCTGAGGTAAAAACCGCTATTCTTTTTACACTACTCATTTAGTTAACTTTATTTAAATGATATTCAATTAATTTTTCAACCGGATGACAAATTATTTCTGATGCCTGCAATCCGAATTCAGACATTGTTTCTTTCAGAATATCCTGAAAATTATAAGCTACTGAGCCAACAAATTTTATTGGATACCGATTATATTCAGGATACGTCATAATACGTAATTCTATAAACTGCCGGAAAACTTTTTTTAAAAGTGACTTTTTCCAACTTCCCTCCACCATCGACAGGAAAGGAGTAAATGAAGCTAAATACCTGCCTGCATTTGGTGCCTGATACAATGACGCAATAACATTTTTTTTACTGACGCTAAAATTGTTTTCAAAAATTTGCCTTTCTGCCATGGGCATCAGATTATAAAAATAGGCACACAATACTTCTTTACCTATGTGCGTTCCGCCACCTTCATCACTTAAGATATAACCCAAGGATGGCATTGTTTTTATTATTTCATTTCCATCATAAACGCAGGAATTGGAACCTGTACCTAAAATCCCTACAATACCGCATTCTTCTGCAAAGCAGGCTCTCGCAGCAGCCAGCATATCGGAGGCCGCAAAAAATTCTCCGGTAAAACCGTAGCCTTGAAGCCAATGGTACAGTCGAAGTTTACTTTCTGAATCTATAATGCCTGCTGCATAAAAATAAATAAAATGGCATGCTCTTATAGCACTCAGAACGTCGGTTTGGTTTTGAAGGTCAGTGAAAGTGGTTTGGGTAGATGGGTTGATACCTTCCGTAACAAAACTATTCGTTTTGCCACAGTCGGACACTACTGCCCATTCTGCTTTTGTCGAACCACTTTCTATTATAACGAACATCCGGCTTGTTGTAAATAAGACACTAAGATATTTATTCTAAAATGCAAAGGTAATTCATTGAAGTTATTTTACTGTAATTCCACAGGATATAGTTGTAAAATTTGGGATTTAAACCACCATTGCGTTATATTTGCATCCACTCATATTTTAATGTAATCCTATCAATAAATGAATTTGAAAAACATCACAGTGGTTGGTGCCGGTACCATGGGAAATGGAATTGCACAGGTATTTGCTTCCGAAAATTTTAATGTAATCCTTTGTGACGTGTCTGAAACAGCGTTAAACAAGGCGCTGCAAACGATCAGAACCAATCTGGAAAGGATGGTCAAAAAGGAAATCATCTCCAATGATCAGGTCATACAGTCCATGGGCAATATCACAACTTCTTCTGATCTGGTAAGTGCAGTCGCTCAGGCTGACCTGGTCGTAGAAGCAGCTACTGAAAATATCGATCTTAAACTAACTATTTTTAAAACATTAGATACCCATGCTCCAAAGTCCTGCATTTTGGCCTCTAACACGTCATCCATATCCATAACAAAGATTGCGGCGGCTACCTCCAGGCCGGACAAAGTGATTGGTATGCATTTTATGAATCCGGTTCCGGTAATGAAACTGGTGGAAGTAATCCGTGGATTTGCCACTTCTGACACCGTTTGTGAACAGGTGATGTCGCTTTCAAAACAGTTGAAAAAGGAGCCGGTAGAAGTGAATGACTATCCGGGTTTTGTAGCCAACAGAATATTGATGCCGATGATCAATGAGGCCATTTCAGCCTTGTTTGAAGGAGTTGCCGGTGTATATGAAATTGATACTGTAATGAAACTTGGTATGGCACATCCCATGGGGCCATTGGCATTGGCTGACTTTATCGGTCTGGATGTTTGTTTGTCCATTCTCAATATTATGTATAACGGATTTGGAAATCCAAAATACGCACCATGTCCATTGCTAATCAATATGGTTACAGCAGGAAAATTGGGCCGTAAGTCAGGCGAAGGATTTTATGTTTACTCACCAGATAGTAAAGATCTGGTTGTTTCTTCTAAATTTGCCTGATGCAAAAACAAGATACATTTGACGATCTGTTGCCATGTAAAGGTTTGAAAGTACTCGATTTGTCCGGCATTCTGGCGGGACCATTGACGGCATCTTTTTTTGCGGAGCTGGGGGCACAAGTAATAAAAATTGAAAACAAATTAACGGATGGGGATGCTACCAGGCAATGGAAGTTACCTTCAGAAAGGGAAGACGATCCGTATTCAGCGTATTATTTCAGTGCAAATTATGGCAAAGAAGTACTGCTACGCGACCTGACGCAACCGGATGAACGATTGGAAGTAGAAACACTTTTAGCTTCGAGTGATATTGTTATATCAAACTTTCAAAAGAAGGTAGCAGAAAAACTCGGCTTTGTTCCGGAATGGATCAGACAAAAGTACCCGGATATCATATTTGCCCAGCTCAGTGCCTACACGTTTAACGATCCCAGACCGGGATATGATTTGGTAATGCAGGGCGAAACTGGTTGGATTGCCATGACCGGAACTGATGCCGACCACCTGGCTAAACTACCCGTTGCGCTCATCGATGTTCTGGCTGCACATCAGATGAAAGAAGCCATTTTGCTGGCACTTTTTAAAAAAGCAAAAACCGGACAGGGAAGCACGATTCATGTTTCATTATATCAAAGTGCTATTTCCGGACTGGCCAATCAGGCCACCAATTATCTGATGGAAAAACACATTCCACAACCCTTGGGTACCCTGCATCCCAATATTGCACCATACGGTGACATTTTTTATTCACTGGATAACGTACCTTTTATCCTGGCAGTTGGCAGTGATGCCCAATTTAAAAAACTATGGTTTACCCTGAATCTTTCAACTGAAAAATACCCGACTTTTGAATTTAATTCGGACAGACTTAAGTACCGCAAACCACTGGTTTATGAAATGCAACAGTCATTTAACCGAAGTTCATTTGCAGAAATTGAAACAGTTCTTAAAACAATAGGGGTACCCTTTTGTTGTATTAAAAAATTAGACGAAGTTTTTACCGATCCCCTGGCAAAGGAAATGGTTAAACAACAGCACATCCAAAACAAAACAGGGCAATCCGTGAGCAGTGTTGCATTCCGGTTGCAATAGTCAAAGACCCGTGTATTTCAAAATGTAGTATGATTTTTGCAGTAATTATCAATAACATTATTGCATTATCGTTTATTTAGTTAAATGGTTGTATTATATTTGTATATATATCTTATTTTGTTTTAATGTATAAAATCAGGACGTTTTTGAAAACAAATACTCTAAAAATAAAATTGTTCGGCATAATGCTTTTTGCATTATTTTACCGAATGCAGGCACAGGATTTACATTACTCTCAGTTTTATAATTCACCTCAGAATATTAATCCTGCACTTACGGGCGTATTTAATGGCGACCATAGGTTTTTTGTGTCCATGCGCGACCAATGGCGTTTTGTTCCCGTTCCCTGGTTTACACTCAGTGGAGCGTACGACAGAAAGTATTATGTATTAAAAGGTGACAACCATTTTATCGGTGCCGGTGCAAGTATAAACCATGACAGACAGGGGGATTCCAAATTAAATCTGACCTCAATTAATATAAGTGGTGCATACCACCGTATGTTGTCGTCCCGCCATATTGCAAGTGTTGGCCTTACCCTGGGTATTGCTTCCAGAGGTTTCAATAGTCAAACCCTAACCTGGGACAAACAATGGGATGGAGATATTTTTAATGGAAATCTTCCATCAGGAGAATCATTTGGAAATTTAGAGCGGGTTAGCTTTTTGGAAACCGGCTTGGGACTAAATTACAGATATCAAAAAGACGACAGGACATTTATGGATGTTGGGGCTTCCGGCCTGCATTTGTTAAAACCATCAACAGCATTTGCTTCATCCGGCAATTCTGATCTGCCACGACGTTTCACATTTTCCGCTGTGGGTCAGGCACAATTGATGAATATCCTGGACCTGCAATTGCATGTCTTGCACCAGTTACAGGGCGAATATAAAGAAACCATTTTTGGAGGTCTGGCCAAAATTTATGTGAATCAGCAACGGGGCAAAGAATTTCAACTGCATATTGGTATGGGATACCGGACCGCCAAATCATTTATTCCAACAATAGCCGGTCAGTTTAATAATATATACGTCGGGCTGAGTTATGATGTGGATAAAAATCCGTACAATAACATTGTAAGTTCGAGCAGGGGAGGGCCGGAAATTCATGTAAGGTATATTATTGCAAATGTGAAACCACTGAAAGACATTAAAGTATGCCCTATCTACTAGTAAAAGTGAAAATGATGAAAAGTAAGATCAGAAATATACTGCTTTGTTTTGGCTTGGGTCTGGCATGTTATAGTCTTTCATTTGGACAATCGCCTACAAAAAAGCAATTTATCGAAGCTGCAGAAAAAGAATATGCGGATGGCAATTTTTATGGCGCCCTGATATACTACAACGAGGCCCTGGAATTTAATCCCAAAGATCCGGTATTGTTGTTTAAATCGGCCGAGGCAGCCAGAAAATTTAATGCTTATTCGAGGGCTGCTGAAAAATACCAATATCTGGTAGACTCACTAAATGACGATTCTCAGCCAAGTGCCATATTCTGGCTGGCTAAAATGAAGCAACAGCAGGGAAAATATGACGAGGCTGAAAAGTACTACAATTTATATCTGTCTGAATACAGCAATCAGGATACCTTACTCACTGCCAGGTCATCAAAGGAACTGGCTTCAGTCTTATTCGCAAGAGGCATCACATCAAAGATCAAAAAAAATGTGAAATTTGAAAAACTGGGAGAAGATATTAACACGCCGGCATCAGAAGTAGCCGGCAATATTATTAGGGATGAGTTTTATTTTTCTTCAATGAAATATAAAGAAGCCAAACCAGTCTCACTTCCGGCACGGGAAATTTCAAAATTGCTTAAAAAATCGCGGGACAGCATTGTCGCCGAACTGCCCGGTTACATTAATGACAGAGATCAGTTAGTTTCAAATACTTCAGTAAGTCTGGATGGCTATCATATATATTACACGGTTTGTAACTATATCAATGGCAGCGACATTCAGTGTGAAATTTACCGAAGCAGAATAGATTCACTGGGTCAGCTTTCCGAGGAATTTAAATTACCCGAGCCCATCAATCTGGCAGGAACAACATCAACCCACCCGCACCTGACCATTGACAAGCTGACTGGTAAGGAAGTGTTGTATTTTGTATCAGACAGACAAGGGGGTGTAGGCGGACTGGATATATGGTATAGCATCATCGATCCAAAATTTGGGTTTTCAGAACCGGTGAATATCAGTGAAATAAACACGCCCGATAATGAAATCACACCCTTTTACAATAAAAGTAATGATTTTTTATTTTTTAGTTCAGATGGCAGACAGGGATTGGGTGGTTATGATGTATTTAAGGCAGGTCGTATAAATCATGAATTCGGTGGTGTCGTACATACCGGTGCCCCGATCAACAGCAGTTATCACGACATTTACTATTTTGAAAAGGAGGACGGTAGTACGGCTTATTTTTCTTCCAACCGCGAAGGATCTTTATTTCTCGACAGTTATTTTGAGTCGTGTTGTTTTGATATTTACAAAATGGAGATCACCAAACTGGAACTGGACCTGAATGCACTGACTTACGACAAACTTACGGGCAGAGATCTGAAAAAAGCCACTGTTCGACTGATCGATCAGCATACAGGTGTGGAACTGGCCCGGTTTAGAAATGATGATGGTATTGACCACCGTTTCCCCTTGGCTGAAGACCGAAATTACCTGATCATTGCAGAAAGAGAAAATTATTTTCCGGATACAATCATGTTATCTACGATTGGTGCTGAAAAATCGGAATCATATATCCGAAAGATGTACCTCAGCACAGATATGATGCTGTTGGACGTATTTACCTTTACCAAGATAGGTAAATTACCTTTGAATGGAACAACGGTGACCCTCATCGATTTGTCCGACACAACCAAAAAGGATATCGTTGAAATCAATGCGTTAAGTCATGAGTTTAATTTTATGATTGACCGGGGCAAGCAATATAAAATTATTGCCAGAAAAGAAGGTTACACGGATGCGGAAGACATCATTGACACGAGAATGTATAATAAATCCGGCTTGATCACGAAAGAAATGTTTCTCGATAAGTTTATCCTGCAGGACTTGCTTCCGATTGCACTTTATTTTGACAATGACTTGCCTGATGTGGCCAGCAGGACCACCACTACCAAAGCCAAATATGGCGATCTGGTCCAAAACTATATATTTAAGAAAGAAGAGTATAAAGCAAAGTTTACAAAACCTTTGCCTAAAGACAAGACGGAGCAGGCTAAAGCGGACTATGAAAACTTTTTTGAAGGCGATGTAAAAGGGGGATATGATAAATTTAAATTATTTTTAGACAACCTGTTGCAGGAACTTGAAGCCGGGAATAAGGTGGAACTGATACTTAAAGGATACACATCGCCCAGGGCTGAATCTAAATATAATCTGACCCTGGGGCAGCGTAGGGTGAATTCCGTAAAAAATGAAATGATATTTTTTGATAATGAAGAGCTTAAATCATATTTTTTAGCAGGTAAACTGGTAATTACGGACATTTCATTTGGCAAAGAACTGGCCCCTTTGGATGTAGAGGGCAATCTGAAAGATATCCGGAATTCGATATATAACATAAAAGCTGCCAAAGAAAGGCGGGTTGAAATTTTAAGAGCTTCAAGAAATAACCAGGTTAAAAGAAAAAAACCATGAAAATGGAACAAAAGATAAATAAATTCATCAGGTATATATTTTTTACCGTCTGTTTCTACTTTTCCGTAAACACAGATATTTCCGCCACACATATAGTCGGCGGTAATCTGACATATAAACATATTGCAGGTGATATATATCAGGTACGTTTGGTATTGCGCAGAGACTGTTTCCTGGGCTCACCGGAAGCCCAGTTTGACGACCCTGCCGCCATTGGTGTCTTCACCAGCAGCGGAGCACTTGCTATTTGGATAGGCAATAACGGTCAGATTAAAATACCGTTTATGTCATCCGATACACTGAATGAATACATTAGAAGCGACTGCGGTTTTGAAGGTACACAGGTATGCGTACACGAAACAACATACCAGGCTAATATTGCTTTGCCAAACAGGCCAGGTGGTTATATTCTGGCCTACCAGCGATGCTGTCGTAACGCCTCACTCAATAATGTTATTGATCCATTGGAAACCGGAACAACTTATTGGGTCGCTATTACTGAAAAATCACTGACTTTAAAAAATTCATCTCCTGTATTTGAACAGTGGCCGGATGTATATATTTGTACCAATAAACCATTGGTTTTTGATCATTCCGCTTCCGACCGCGATGGCGATTCTTTGGTATACAAACTTTGTGTTCCTTCTGTAGGGGCAACTAGGATTAACCCCAAACCTCAACCTCCGGGCTTCCCGCCATACACCAATATTCAATGGGCACCGCCATATTCACTCAATGATATGATGGGTGGCGTGCCACTCAAAATCGACAGCAAAACCGGCGTTATCACCGCTACACCCAATCTGGTGGGACAATTTCTGATTGGAGTTTGTGTTGAAGAGTACAGAAAAGGGGAATTGCTTAGTGTCGTCAGACGCGATTTTCAATACAACGTGCGGGTATGCAGCCAACCGCCATTAGCCCAGTTTACTACTTCTGAGTTTAAATGCGACGGACTTAAAGTTGATTTTTATAATAATAGTCTGAGTTCATCAGCCTATCAGTGGGATTTTAATTATCCGAGTACGGATCCAATATTTAAATCCACCGAAAAAAATCCGGTATATACCTTTCCCGCACCCGGTATTTATACCGTCAGATTGCGGGCAACAAGGGGCTCCGATGGATGTTTTGATACCCTGCTGCAACAGGTAGCTGTTTTCGAAAATAAAATTGTACCGGAATTTACCTATGCCCTGAGCGGCTGTACAGAAAGCTCTGATAGCCTCAGCATATTCCTTTCTGATTTGTCGGCCTTTAATGAACCGGGATACGTTTTAAATAACTGGCAATGGATGGTAGAACAAAATGGCAACACGGTAATATATAATGGCAAAAATGTGGACATTGACATTTCTAATAACGGCAATGTAAATATTACACTCAATGTATTTGGCTCCAATGGCTGTTCTGCCAGAATGTCGAGAATGCTCTCCGTAGAGGATTTTATCCCGGAATTACAGTTTGATTATAAACTGCTCGGCTGTCCTTCAGATAGTATCGCAGAAATCAGATTGACCAATCTTTCGGGACCGCTGAATCCATATGCTACACTGGATTCGTCAAAATGGACCATTGGAAATCAGGTTTATACGGGCGATAGTGTCAATGTACGCCTGCCCCAGAATACCACATCTTTTACGGTCAATCTGCAGACTTCATTTTACAGCAACTGCAGGGTTGACCTGTCCAAAACGTTTGATCTAAGCGATTTTACCCCGAATACTGCCTATGCGTACAACCCCGTAGAATGTACTTCAGACAGTACAGTAACCATTGCACTGCAGTATGTAGATACGTTATCCAATAATACACAGGTTACAGTCATTAACTGGAATGGTGGTACAGCCGGCAATCCGAATGATTACACCGGAAATAATATAGAAATCACCTTACCTAAGGATAGCCTGCTATCCTTTACGATGACCACCACCTTTGCCAATGGGTGTATCGACAGACTTAGTGATACATTTTTACCAGGCCCGTTTGCGACGTTGCAATTTGTTGCAGGCCCAATCTTGCTTTGTCCGGGAGACGCCAAACAAATTATTACAAATGCCAATCCGGACTGGACATATACCTGGTCTCCGACTGCCGGACTGGACCTGAGCGATCCTGCAAACCCAAAAGTTGTCAGCGATTCTAACCGCACCTATCAGGTGACAGTAACCGACGGGCTCTGCACCGTATCCGGTAAAGTGGATGTAATCGCATTAAGTGGCGGTGTGTTACTGGATATTGATGCAGACACGATAACTTGCGATGGTAAGGTGTCTTTAAATGTTGCTGGGGGGGTAGGACCGGGTACCTATTTCTGGGGTACCAATCCCGGTGTAAATCCTGTAATTGGAACCGGAACTTCACTCCAAACCTCCTTTAACGGACCTGAACAAATATATTATGTTCGGTTTAGCGGCGAACGATGTTCGTCTGAACCAGCCACCATTAAAATAACAAATCAGTTACCTTCTATTGATGACCTCTCACCAGTGGTGCTTTGCCGTCAGGATACAGTGCAGGTCATCACCCTCAATCAAATTCCCGGACATCAGAATACCTTTGTCTGGAATAATGATAGCCATATTATTTCAGGGGCAAATACTTCTTCACCAACCATTACAGTAGGACCAAATGAAAACCAGCCATTTGTTTTGGGGTATACTGTGACAAATCAGTTTGGCTGTATACTGAAAGATTCGGTGGAAGTTCTGATTAATGAAAATCCGGTCATTGACTTTAATTTCAGCCTGACATCCTGCGGTGAATACCAGATTTGTTTTAATACCAGTGGAACGTACAATGGGTTTATTAAATGGGATTTTGGCGACCCCACCACTTCTTCAGATATTTCCATTGAGAAAACACCTTGCTATACCTATGGCGATGGTGGTACCTACGATGTGCGGTTAACAAACCTGATCGGCACATGCCCGTTTAAAGATGTAGTTAAACAGGTCGTGGTCAATCCACAGATTCGCCTGAATAACCTCAGAGATACAATTTTGTGTAAGGGCGATTCTATATCTTTTAAAGCTACTTCCAATCTTCAGAACGTAGAATATGGCTGGTATAATATAAATGGTGTACTGCTGAATCCGGGTCCTGACTTTGCCGGGGCTTTTGACCAAAATACCCAGTTGATCATCCGTGGTAAAGATATTTATGGCTGTACTGACGCCGATACGGTGGCTGTTGATTATTTCCGATTTCAGTTCTCCGTCAATGTAAAGGACAGTTTATGCGTAGACGAACCTTCATCCATCAGTCTGAATATCACCGATCCGGCTTCGTATAATATTTTATGGTCACCTGCAGAATGTATTGTATCCGGTGCCAATAGTGCAAATCCGGTCATATTACCACAATCAGGCAAAACAATTTTTGTTAACCTCGTACACAAGGCCACCGGTTGCAGGGATTCCTCACAGGTGAAGCCGAAGGTGACACAACCATTTGATTTTAATATCAATACTTCTGATGTACTTTGTCTGGATGTACCCACGACGGTATTCCTCCTGATCGATGATCCGGAAAGATATCTTTACCAGTGGAAACCGGAATCGTTCATAACATCGGGCGCTAATACAGTGAATCCGGTAATAAACTTATCTGAAGACCAGGTCTTTACGGTACTGGTAACCAATCGGTTAAGTGGTTGCAAAAAAAATAAAGATATATTAGTGAAAGTAGGAGATGCTGTGAATGTCGACGTAAATGCCGAACCCGATCTGACGATTTATGAAGGCGAAACGGTAGATATTGTGGTGACAGACCCGATCCCAAATGCTTCCTATATTTGGAGTACAGGCGAAACCACCCTGACAATCAAAGTCAATCCGGTGGTCACGACATCGTATCAGGTGACGGTGACCGATAGCAACGGATGTACTGCCATAGATGAAGTAACAGTGACTGTGAGAAACGCGCGCTGTGACGAAACCGATATTTTTATTCCCAATGCATTTTCTCCCAATAACGATGGCAATAACGACATCTTCAGAGTCCGAAGCAATTTTATTGACGAGCTGGAGATGCTGGTGTATAACCGTTGGGGACAGGAAGTTTTCCGCACTACCAGCTTAAATGGGGGTTGGGATGGAACGTTTAACGGCACAGAGCTGGCTCCGGATGTTTTTGCTTATTATATTCGTGTGCTCTGTATCAATGGCGAAGAATATAAGAAAAAAGGAAACGTCAGCTTATTGAGATAGGAGAGGTCTTTATGGGCAGGTATATCACAGTGAATGTGTTGCTGATAAATGGGTCAGGGAAATAAAGAATTTACTCAAGACTCAGGCTTAGGGTCGATAGGTTGTCTACGGGTCAACCTAAAGGTCGTAATTCTGAAAATCAAGGCATAAATTTAGGATTTTCGATCCGAACAAATGTATATGGAATAGAATGATAAATTGAATGCAATATCAACAATATTTGCAAGGAATACGCCATACATAAACAATTATATTCTAAGCATCGGATTTTTCAGGAATGCACCTCAAATCCATACCGTATCGCCGCTTCCAGAATTTTTAGGTTGATATCTTTCAGCCTCCGGAACTTAATGCAATACCCGGTCACCGTTGCCTTTCCCAGTTCAGGCCCAAAGGTATTGGCCAAATAGTTTTTATCATCAATACCAAGGATATAAACAGAAATACCGGTCTTGTTTGCACTTAAGCCAATTTGATAAAATTCCCTGCTAGTTCCGTCTGCATATTTTATCGTGAAACTGCCATATCCTATGTTTGGGTTGGCTATGATTTTACCTTCGCTGTTTTTCCCATCCAGATACCACAATTTGTTTGTTGGACGCAGCTGAAGTACCAGTTGGTGCAGCGCTAACATGTCACTTCGCTTCGGCTCTACTTGGCTGTTTATATAGTTTTGTATCTCTGTTACTGTTTGGTTTACATTATCCGATTCCATGGAAGTTCGATTAAGTCGTATTTGAAGTGTGTTGTATTAATATTTCAAAGGAATGGCTGCAATCCTTTGAAATTTTTATTTGTAAAATAATTTTATCCACCTAAAACCGTTATAATTTTACTAAATCTTTGTTCGGGTTGACATCGGATTCCTTTGGGTCATAAAGTTATAAATAAATTGGAATTTTTCGGGAATCATGACAAAGTTTGGCTTTATTCGATTAAGAAGAATTCTGGTCTGAATTGCTTAAATCTGGGTATTTTAAGTTTTGAATTGCTTAACGTGATTAATTATTTAAACAAAAGCAGTATATTTGATAACATAACGGCATTATAGACCGCTTAAACAAAGTAATAATGAAGACTGATCAAAGGGATCAATTATTATAGATTTTGGAATTGTATACATAAAATGATAGAACATGATGTTATCTAAAATGCACTATGCAATAGGTTTGGTTTTGTTTTTATTAACAGCTTGCACTAAAGAAAGTGGCGAAGCGTTATTATCTGATAGCACGGGAATTATAGATGGGGGTGGTTCCTCAAATCAGAATGAACCTGGAGTGATTACTGCTGGGGAGTGGAATGATCTTGAAAATTGGGATTTTTGGCAAACCTTACTTAAAAAAGATGAGTTTAAAGACTTCCCTGCTTCATGGTCCGTATTCACAGAAGATAGAATTTCAGTAAAAGTAGTTAACCAGGATGCCTTACCGGTTAATAATGTTTTGATTCGTCTGAAAAATGGAAATCAGGTGCTATATTCAGCAAAAACGGACAATACGGGCCGTGCAGAATTATGGCCTGATTTATTTCAGGGTAACACAAGTATAGATTATACTTCACTGAGTTTTGATGTAAATAACGGGGAGAAAGTGGTCACAGAGGTAAAACCCTACAACGCAGGAATCAATACGATTGTACTTTCTGGTACGCCAACTGCTGCTCAAAAAATTGAAGTTTCCTTTGTTGTGGATGCTACCGGTTCTATGCAGGATGAGCTGGATTATTTAAAAAATGAACTACTGGATGTATTAGCCAGAGTAAAAAACGATAACCCAAATGCATCCGTACTTTCATCCTCAGTGTTTTACAGGGATGAAGGCGATGACTATGTCACCAGGGTTTCCCATTTTACGGGGAATCAAAACGAAACAACAAACTTTATTAAGAATCAGCATGCAGATGGAGGTGGAGATTTTCCGGAAGCCGTACATGCTGCCCTGGATCAGGCCATAAATGGCCTTCAATGGTCATCTGACGCCAAAACAAGGCTGCTGTTTCTGGTTTTGGATGCCCCGCCACACCACAATACAAAAGTCATCAATAGCTTGCAGACAAATCTGGTAAAAGCTGCAGAAAAGGGAATTAAGATAATCCCGGTCACCGCAAGTGGTATTGATAAGGAAACGGAGTTTTTAATGCGGTCCTTGTCCGCCTGTACTAATGGCACCTATGTGTTTATTACGGACCACAGCGGCATCGGAAACAGCCACCTGGAACCAACAGTTGGTGCATTTAAAGTTGAATTTTTAAACAAACTGATGGTGCGATTAATAAACAAATACGCTCTATAATAATAATTCGTACCATATTTGTTAATACTTAACGTGGTTTCCAAACTGGCATTACAGTTTTATTTTCTAAATAGTGGCTAGATCACGGCTTGGTTTCTTTTTCAAATGGCAAATTCAAATAATTACAAATAATTTTATGTTAAACGAAGACATCAGTAAATATAATAATTTAATGGACGAGCCGTATGCGACAATATGCAACATATTGGCATCAGAAATTGATGATTTTTATGGGACAGCCGCCGAAAATAAAATCTGGCATGCACATCCGGTGTGGTTTCTCGCCGGCAATCCGATAGTCGGGTACAGCAAACTTAAAAACGGTATCCGCCTGTTGTTTTGGAGCGGACAGTCCTTTAATGAAAACAAACTGCAGAACGAGGGCAGTTTTAAAGCAGCAGAAATCCGGTATACGTCTGTCGACGATGTGGAAATTGCAGATTTGAAAAGATGGCTGGCTTTAGCCAGAGATATTCAATGGGATTACAAAAATATTGTCAAACGAAAAGGCAAACTGGAAAGACTGGTTTAAAGAAACCATCTATGATGTAAATATTGCTTTAAAATACAATTTAGTTTATTGAAGTTTTATTTCCTGATAGAAGAGTCAATCGTTGGTTATCATTTTATTGACTACACTTTTATTTATTTGATTTTGAAATTATTCTTGTTTTCCATATTTTTGAGTCGGGTCATTTAAAATTGATTCAAGACAATTCCTGTTTGGAACAAAAATGATTTTGGAGAAATAAAGTGTACTGCTAAATAGGTGAATATGGGACGTTTACATCTTTTTGAATTCGAGGACCAAAAATGGTTTCCGGCTTTTCTGAGAAACTACGGAACCGATTTTTTACAGTTTCTGTCCAATAAAACAGCCATGTATAAAGGCATCGTTTCCTTACTGGAAGAAACATTGCATAAAACCAAAACAAATCAGATTGTCGATTTGGGCTCTGGTGGTGGTGGCGGATGGTTGTGGCTCAACGAAGAAATGAGAAAACACATTCCGGATTTAAAAATTATCCTGACCGATTTTTATCCAAATATTCCGGCCTTTGAACACACGCAGCAAATGGCATCGAATTTTAGTTATGTCAGTACACCGGTGGATGCCAGGGATGTGCCTGTAGAATTAAAAGGACTACGAACACAGTTTTTATCGCTCCATCACTTTGAGCCGGAAGATGCAATAAAAATATTGAATAATGCAGTTCAGACGAAAAGCCCGATTGCCATAATTGAAGGTCAGGAACGAACAATAGCTAGCATAATAGCCATGCTGTTATCCCCTATAAGTGTTTTATTAACAACACCTTTTATCCGGCCGTTTAAGTTTGGCAGAATTTTATTTACCTATCTTATTCCTGTTGTTCCACTTTTTATCCTGTGGGATGGGGTAGTGTCATCTTTAAGGACATATTCAATAGAAGAAATGTACACATTACTCGATGGTGTAGAAGGCGCTGCTGATTTCGAATGGAAAATCGGCAGAGTCAGATCAGGACCAGCATATCTGTTATATTGCCTTGGCGTACCCCAATCTTAAACTTTTTTATTTGATCCATATTCATCTGGGTTTTGCCGTGTCTTTCAGGAGATTGTCATTACTATACCTTATGGACACCCCCTGTCTTTCTTATGGAAACCTTATAAATAAGTTATAAACACAATAGATAATGCCAGTCGCTTTTCCTGTCACAATGCTTGCTCCCATACAATAAAACCCGCTATTCCAGCCGGTCTGAAGACCCGGAATTAATAGTCAAAGTATTTCCACATCATGTTTGAATAAATAAACCCTTGAGCTGGCAGATGCGAAATAACATGTTTTATTCCACGAATCAGGTGTAGCCTGGTTTGAACTGCCCTGTTATTGTTTAATTTTCGATTTAAAATTGTTGTTTATTTCTACAATGATTTTAGCGGCAACATCAACCATTTGGTTTTCATTTAGTGAAGTCAGGTTGAAGGCAAGCATAAACAGGTAGTCATTGCCTATATTCCAGTAAAAACGGGATTGTTCAAAGGAATAAGCACCGGTATATCCACCCGCTGTAAATTTTTTAAATTTAGTTGGCTTGTCATTGCCCAATACAGTTTCACCTTCCGTAATCTTAGCAGAAACATAGTTGGATATATACTGCGGAAAATCGTTGTAAACCGGATTGGTTTGAATTTGAATTAATATTCCGGCATTAGGCGTCGATGCATCATCCCACTTAAAAAAGCAGGATTTTGCTTTGTTGTTTGAAGGGTCATTCGCTTCCTTGACAGTTACCGGGCTTCCTGCAACATTTAATATAGACTGTATATTCGCTTCTGTAATCATCTCACAGGCATTTGGAATGGTCAATTTTTCAGGATCTGTCGGCACCGCATTATCAGGTTTGATTAAAAGGTCGGCCTGGCTGACTTCACCACCGGAAGTATTGTCATTTTTACATCCGGCTAAAAATAGGATAAGGAATATAAACGAAATTAAATGTCTCATACTAAATTGTGATTGATAATATTATATAATTAAAAAATAACAGGGTAAAGGTAGTAATAAATGATGATTTAATCTCATATGTTTACATTTTTTACACCGTATTTTAAGCTGTGGATAAAAACAAAGCGGTTTAGAGACCAGCGTTGGACGGAAATCTGTACTACTTTTGTTAAAAACAAACAAACAATGCCCCGGCTTACCTAAAGCTACATGTATTATTCCTTAAATGACTTAGTATGGCAGGTTTACGCCCGGCATCGGTAACCTGACCAAAAGACCCAAAACCCAAGCTGACTGCTGGTTTCCAATCATGGGGCCTGCAAAATAGCTTGACGGATGCGAACTAATTTGACAAGCAGGGATTCGAGTTGGTCCAAAGGCAACATATTGGCTCCATCGGATTTTGCTTCGGATGGATTTGGATGAGTTTCTATAAAAAGGCCATCTGCGCCTACAGCAATGGCCGCTTTTGCAATAGTGGATATTAGCCCCGGTTTTCCCCCCGTAACACCGGACGGCTGGTTAGGCTGTTGCAGTGAATGGGTACAATCCATAATAACCGGCACTCCAAACGATTGCATTACGGGTATGCCCCGATAGTCCACAATTAAGTCCTGATACCCAAAGGTCGTACCCCGTTCAGTCAGCATGACCTTTTCATTATGACATTCGCGCACTTTTTGGACCGCATGCGCCATGGATTCAGGGCTCATAAATTGCCCCTTTTTTATATTCACCACTTTGCCAGTATCTGCCGCGGCTTTGATCAGGGATGTTTGCCGGCATAAAAAGGCAGGGATCTGCAGGATATCTACATAAGCTGCAGCCATAGCAGCTTCTTCGTCGGTATGAATATCAGTGGTTACCGGCAGATCAAATGTCTCCGAAACTTTTCGAAGAATTTTTAAGGCTTTTTCATCGCCTATACCGGTGAACGAATGAATGGAAGATCGGTTTGCTTTTCGGTAAGACCCCTTAAAAACGAATGGAATGCTCAGGTCTCCACTGATTTTTTTAACTTTTTCGGCAATTTCCATCGTTATTGATTCCGATTCTATCGCACAGGGACCGGCAATCAGAAAAAAATTGGTAGACGTCCGGTGTGCTATATTTTTTATAGAAGGTACGAGCGAATAACTTTGCATAGGATACTTTTCTTTAATTAATTTCCAAAAACATACTGGACAATATTTGCGCCCATTTTTAATGCCTTGATTCTGACTTCTTCCGGATCTTTATGGACTTCCGCATCTTCCCATCCGTCACCCAGATCACATTCATAGGAATAAAAACAGACCAAACGGCCTTCCCAGATCAGTCCAAAACCCTGAGCCGGTTTATCGTCATGTTTGTGGATTTTTGGCAACCCATTTTCAAACCGGTATTTTTGGTTATATATCGGGTGGTTAAAGGGCAGTTCTATGAAGGAAAGTTCAGGGAAAACTTTTTTCATGGCCAGACGTACAAACGGGTCAATGCCATAATTATCATCAATATGCAAAAAGCCGCCGGCAATAAGATAATTCCGGAGGTTATCCGCATCCGCATCAGAAAAAACCACATTACCATGTCCGGTCATATGCACCAGAGGGTAATTAAATAACTCAATACTACCGGCATCGACAACAGCATACTCCGGGTCAATATTTGTCCCCAGAAATTTGTTGCAGAATGCAGATAAATTTACAAGAGATGTAGGGTTGGCATACCAGTCGCCGCCACCCCCATATTTTAAAAGTCCGATTTTTAAGGACGGTGCTGAAGTGGACATCATCAGTACCGGCATGACCAACAAGAATAAAAGCCGCATATTCAGCATTTGTTTTTAATAACAACTGCAAAAAAAACAAATCGTTTAAAGAATTCAGAAATTCTTGCAAGATTATCGGATAATCTTGCAA
>WBZS01000379.1_pt1 | contig 61031 bp, 55 predicted proteins | sample 5204201 | NCBI WGS metagenome assembly WBZS01 (sample SAMN12344357, study PRJNA552823) | activated sludge metagenome | biome: Activated sludge suspended growth; feature: Nitrification reactor; material: Wastewater; isolation source: activated sludge from nitrification reactor of wastewater...
TTTCCGCTCTACCCTCCCCGTCGCCTAAGATCGGGTAGTTGCCTCGGCGAGGGACGTGCCACGACGGCGGTCCGTGATCGACAAGGTGTGCCAGTTGGTGGCTCGCCTCCGCCGCGCGTGTCGCGTCCCGCGTCGAGGCCCAGCCCCGCGGCATACCGGATGGGTATGCCGCCCCCACGTCCGTTGCAAGGAGCGTCATGTCCGAGATCAAGCTTCCCGCCGAGCGCCGTAGTTCGTTCGGCAAGGGTGCCGCCCGCAAAATCCGCCGCGACCACAAGATCCCCGCGGTCCTCTACGGGCACGGCAGCGACCCGGTGCACATCACCCTCCCGGCCCACGTCACCGCGCTAGCGCTCAAGCACGCCAACGCGCTGCTGTCCATCGAGCTCGAGGGCAAGAGCCAGCTCGCCCTTGCCAAGGACGTCCAGCGTGACCCGGTTCGTCCGATCATCGAGCACATCGACCTTGTCATCGTCCGCAAGGGTGAGAAGGTCTCCGTCGACGTGCCGGTGCACATCGAGGGCGAAGCTGGTCCGGACACGATCGTCACGCTCGAGAGCACCACCGTCGAGCTGCTCGTCGAGGCCACCCACATCCCCGAGGCGGTCGTCGTGTCCGTCGAGGATCTGCCCGCGGGCACCCAGATCAAGGCCGGCGAGCTCACCCTGCCTGAGGGCGCAACCCTGGTCACCGACGAGGACGAGCTCGTCGTCAACATCTCCGGTCTGTCGGCCGAGGAGCCCGAGGCCGGCGCCGAGGATGAGCCGGCTGCCGCTGCGGACGCCGCCGACGCCGGGGAGTAACCGGTCCCCGACTCACCATGGCGACCTGGCTGATCGTCGGTCTGGGCAACCCCGGGCCGCGTTACGCAGGCAACCGGCACAACGTCGGCGCCATGGTCGTGTGCGAGTTGGCCCGCCGGTATGCCGGTGGGTCCGGTTCCAGCCCGGCCTCCGGTGCCCCGGTGGTCACCACGAACCTTGAGCACCTCAAGGCCCACAAGGCGCGCGCCCACGTTGCGTCGGTGCGGCTGGGATCCCTCCCTGACGGGGCACCCGGTCCGGCGGCGACGCTAGCCGTGCCCGCGGCATACATGAACGAGTCGGGCGGCCCGGTCAAGGCGCTGCTGACCTTCTACTCGACCTCGCTGGAGAGCCTTGTCGTCGTCCACGATGACCTGGACCTGCCGGCCGGCACCATCCGGCTCAAGCTCGGGGGCGGGGAGGGTGGCCACAACGGGCTCCGCTCGATCTCGGGCGCGTTGGGGTCGCGGGACTACCTGCGGGTGCGGGTCGGCATCGGTCGGCCCCCCGGTCGGATGGACCCGGCCGATTTCGTGCTGCGCGACTTTGGGCCCACCGAACGGGCCGACCTGCCGTTCACGGTGAGCGATGCCGCCGATGCGGTGGAGTTGCTCGTCCAGCAGGGTTTGCTCGCCGCCCAACAACGCGTGCACGCGCCATGAGGGCGCGCGGCATACTGGCCGCATGAGTGGTGCTGACCCAACGGGGGTGACTGAGTCGCCCGGGTTGACCGCTGCGGTCGCCGTCATCACCTACTGCCGCCCCGACTTCGTGCGCACCTGCCTGGAGCACCTGGCTGCCCAGACCCGCCCGGCGGACGAGACTCTCGTCATCGACGCCTCGCCGGACACCCGCACCCGCGAGGTCGTGAGCGGCTTCCCGTCGGTCCGCTATCTGCACAGCGACGCCGGGCCGGGGACGATGGCCACCTCGCGCGCGATGGCTCTGGCCGCGACCGCGTGCGACGTGCTCGTGTTCCTCGACGACGACGCCTATGCCGACCCCGATTGGCTCGAACACCTCCTCGTGCCGTATGCCGATCCGGCGGTGGCTGCGGTCGGCGGACGGGCCCGCAACGGTCAGCTCGGGGAGGAGACCGAGGGCCTCGACCAGATCGGGCTGCTGCTCCCGGATGGCCGACTCACCGGCCATTTCGCCGCCGACCCTGGGCGTGACCTCGATGTAGACCACCTCCTCGGTGCCAACATGTCGATTCGCCGCCGGGTGCTGCTCGACCTGGGTGGCATCCGGGACTACTACCCCGGGACGTGCCTGCGTGAGGAGTCGGACATGTTCTTGCGGGTGCGGGCTGCCGGACATCGGATCGTCTACACCCCTCGGGCCGTAGTCACCCACGTGGCCGCGCCCTACGCTCGCGGGCGCCGGTTCGACCTGCGGTACCACTACTACGGCCACCGCAACCACGTGGTCCTGTTGTCGTCCACGCTCGGGACGGCCGATCCCCGGACCCGGCGCTACGTGGCGGGCGTCCTGCGCGACGATGTCGCCGGGGCGCTGCGGGAGAGTCTGCAGGCGCTTACTGATCGTCAGCTAGCTCCGCGCGCCCGGATCCGCCGAGCCGGTGGCCGGGTGGTCCGGGCCGGCATCGCGGTCGCCGGGCTCACGACCGGCGCGGTCGCCGCTGCTCGCGTCCGTGTGGGTCGGTGACGGATTCGCTGGCGTCGTTGCGTGGGCGGCGATGACGGCGACGGCGGCGCGGATGGCGGCATACGCGCGGGCGTAGGCGGCTTCCCCGAGACGGTAGGGGTCATCGATATCCGGAGCAGGGCACGGCGGCACGAGGCGCCGGGCTCGCCGCTCAGCCGCCGCGGTGGTGAGCTCATGCAAGCGGGCGGCGGGGGCCGTGCCCACGTATGCCGTGCTCGTCGCCTCGCCCTCGGCCGCGACGAGGTGTGCGAATTCGCGGAGGGTGAAGGTCCGGGCGAGGGCCCGCGGGTGGAGATGGACGACGGCGGTCCGATGGCCGGTCTCCATGGTGAGCACCAGGTCGGTTGCGGCCACGAGGGTTTCGGTGAGGCGTCGCGCTGCGAACCCAGACACGTCAACGCCGTCGGCCGTGAGCAGTCGTGCCATCGAAGGCTCGATGGGGTGGCCGACGACGGCATACGTGCCGGCGCTGGTGACCTCGATCCCACGGTCGCGAGGTAGCAGGTGGCGCAGGAGGCGCTCGCCGGCCGGGGAGCGGCAGATGTTGCCGGTGCAGACGACGAGGACCCGGGCTGGCTTAGACACCGAAAGCCGTGCTTACCGAGATCATCGGAGACGCACCCGTCGCCACTCTTGCATTATGGCGCGAATGAGCCTGGCGATGAACTCACGAACGACCTCAACGCGGCTGATCGGTCGCCCAAGACGAATGGACAGCGAGTCCCGGTTGACGAGGAGGGAACGCGCCAGCACGCGCGCTGCCCCGATTCGAGTGGGCGCCGCCGCTGCCCTCGCGCGCCACTCGTCCAGCCGCGTTCCTCCTTCGGCCGCAACGCGCCATAGTGCGAAGTCGCTTCGACCACGATGTGAGTCCAGATCTCGCTGGAGCGCGATGTCGAGCGGCAGCTGAGCGTCAAGACGCTCAGCGAGCGCTTCGATGGCTTTCTGGCGAGCCTGGTCTGCCGACCAGTAGGCCGCCTGGACGTCCAGGGCGGCGCGACTGCCGCCGCCACTGCGAGCGGCGTGGACGAGGACGACCAATGCTTGCGCCTCAAGGCTGGGCACGGCACAGGGGATGCCAGCGATGGTTCGCTCTGTGCGCTCGGGCCACAGCACGTCGAATCCCTCGTCTGCACTCCGGCCGAGTCCGGGGAAGTGCCGATGCACGTCAAGGGGCGCCCAGCCGGGGTGATAGAAACCTGCGGCGTGCTCGAACGAGGATCCGGTGTGGAAACGCTCACGCTGGACCCAGCCGAGATGGCGCAACCCCTCGACGAATCGGGCGAGGTGCGCTGGTCGAACGAGCAGATCCACGTCGGTGCCGGAACGACCTGGCCAAGCGACTGACTCGTCGAGTGCCGCACCCTTGAGGTGTAACGCATCGACATGCCACCGTTCGCAGGCGACTTGGACCATGGCATGCGTCAACGCAAGCCGCGCATCCATCGGAACGTGCGCGCTCCCTACGCTGGGGACCGAAGCACCTGGTATCAGTGGCAGTAGCTCCTTAGGTTCTTGAGCGTCGCGCAACCGGGTTCACGGTATCCCTTCGGAATCGGGTAGGGATCGCACTCACTGGCCGGCGAATCAGTACCAAGCGTAGTGATCAGCTGGCCAAACGAACGGTAACACCGCCTACGAGTCGGGCACTCGGCCGTGCCGAAGGTGCGGGCGTTCACCCGATGCCTCGGTCCGGTCGGGTCTCATCAGCCTGGCCAGGGGGATGGGGAACCCGCGGGCGAGAATCCCTGCGTCGCAGAGGCTGGTCAGGGCCCGGTCCAGGAGGAGGGAAGCGTCCGGATGATGGCCGAGTTCGGCTGAGGCGAGGCTGAGAAGGTGCTCGGGGGTCGCCGATTGACGGCAGCCTTGCCAGAGCAAGCGGCCAAGCGGGCTCAGCCGGGCGGGTAGGTTCTTCACGAGGACAAGCGCGCCATCCTCGGTCGCGTCACCTGGCGCGATGTCCAGTCCCGACCGACGTCGGATTCGCCCATCCAGGAAACCCCAGAGGTCGTCTTGGGACGACGGGGCGTCGAGATGGGGGCGTGCCCGAGGCAGCCCGGGTGTCCCGGTGGTGACGAGCAGGCGCCGCAGGAGCGGCACCGCAGCTTCACTGTCCGAGTAGACCAGCCGCTGCACTCCATGACAGCCATCGACCAGATCGGACAAGGCCCGAAGCGGCCGGGCCAGCCTGTCCACCGAGGAGGACTGCGCGATGAGGGCCAGCAGGGCTTCGAGGTGCTCCATCTGGCGAAGACGGGGGGGCACCGATCCTGGCCGCCGATCCAGCAGAACGATGCGTGCCACCTGCAGTCGCTCCGCAGCAGGCGCCAGACCCAGTTCTTCGGGCCCGATGATTTCCTTGCTCGGCGTCTCGGCATCGGCCCGGCGGAACGCCAGCGGTTTGGGATAGCCAATCACTTCCCCGTCAGGGCGGATCACCACGGTCTCATCAGTCACGTACCGCAAACCGCGTCGGGCCAACCCGAGTGTCGCCGTGCTCTTGCCAACACCGGACGCGGCCACCAGGACGATGACCCGACCGGAGTCATCGGCGACGGCACCCGCATGCAGGATGACCGCAGCCCCGATGTGCTGAGTGATCGTGACAGTGGTTATCTCGCGTTCAATCACCCGGCACCAGTCGGCTTCGGACATTCGCGTGGCAGGGGCTACGACCGCTGCCGGGTCGTCGTCCCGCGAAGGAGCCAGACACCACGACCAGTCCCGCCGAGTCCGTGCGGCCAGAGCTGCAGAGGGGGCGTCAACGGCGATCAGCTTGCCTCCGATACTAAGCATCACCCGGTGCGGCTGCCGATCGCCAACCCCGTTCGTTGGCGGTGTCGACTGTGAAGCCCCGGACACTCCATGCACCCCCTCGTCCCCGCTCGTCCTGAAACCTGCCCGCCTATAGTGGGTCGGGGACTGACCCTATGTGAAGGAGTGTTCAGGTGTCGGGCTGCTACCGGGTGGCGGCGCACGTCGGGCAGGTAGAGGAGCAGGCCGAGTTCGACAGTGCTGTCATCCACGTCGCCGCCCTGCCCGACGGGCCGATCCTCGTTCTTGAGGGTTCCGCGGCCATCATCTGGAGATACGCGAGCCTAGGGGGCACAGCACAGCAGATTGCCGAGCAGGTGGGCTTGGACTACGGCGTGCCTCCATCGGACGTGCTGGCGGATGTCCGGGCCTTCCTTGACGGCCTCGTCGCCCGAGGACTGCTATTCCGGTCTCACGAGCACGAGGCGCCCAACGCGCACGTCTAACTGCGACCCCGCCTGCGCGAGCGTCTCCCCGACGTGGCAGTCGAGCTTGCACTGCGCGCCCTCTCCTTGCGCGGCTGACGCGGGTCGGTGCTAGCGGCTGCGGAGCCCTGTTGGTAGCGGTAGGTGCCATAGCGATAGGGGTCGCTGGCGCTCACCGGGACGAAGTTGAGGACGAAGCCGGCCGGGTCGACATCGACGGTGTGCAACGAGGTCAGCGCGGTCTGCAGGTCCTTCTTTCGGGTCCGCTCGGCGGCGACGACCATCACTAGCCCCCCGGCCAGGCGCTGTAGGAGGACCGCGTCGATGACCGGGACGAGCGGAGGCGAGTCGATGAGGACGAAGTCGAAGTCGGCCGTCAGCTTCTCAAACAACTCGGCCATCGGCCGGGAGCCGAGCAGCTCGCTCGGATTGGGCGGGATCTCACCCGCCGCGAGCACCGACATACCGGTGTCGCCCCACGGTTGGATGACATCGGCGAGGGAGGCCCGCCCCAGCAGCGCGGTCGTCAACCCGACACCGCCCTCGATCCCCATCGCCTTGGCCACCGACGGGTTACGCAGGTCGCCGTCGACGAGGATGACCCGCGACCCGGCGTCGGCGATGGCCAGGGCGAGGTTGATCGATGTCGTCGTCTTGCCCTCGCCGGGCATCGCCGAGGTGAGGACGAACGAGTGCTTCCCCGTCGTCACGTCGACGAACATGAGGTTGGTCCGCAGGCGCCGGATGCTTTCCGCGTGGGCGCCATGCGGGTCGCTCTCCACAGTGATCGGGCGATCGGCCGCGGTGGGCTCCAGCGGGATCTGGGCGAGGACTGGCCGGTCTGACGCAGCCTTGAGGTCGGCCTCACCGCGGACCTTGGTGTCGAGGGCGTGGCGCACCATCGCCAGGCCGACCCCGAGCGCCAGGCCGATGAGGATGCCGAGCGCCAGGTTGCGTCGCACGTCGGGTGTCGTCGGCAACCCGGGCACGCTCGCCGAGGTGATCGTCACGCAGGTCGCGTTCGGAGCCGACTGGGACAGCAACGGCGAGAACTGGACGGCGACCTTGGCCAGGACCGGACCCGTCGTGTTGGCGATCGCGGCAGCGAGTCTTGGGTCGCTCGAGGTGCCGATGACGTCCATGACGGAGGCGTTCTCCGAAATGAGCAAGGCCACACCTACTCCGGTGCCCGGAGGCAACCCGAGCTCGGTGCGCAACGGCTCCATGACGGTCGGCGAGTAGAGCACCTCGGCCAGGGTCTTGAGGTCGTTGTAGCGCATCACGGCAACGCCGCCGGGGTCTCCGCGAAGGGTGTCCGGCGGTCGGTCGATGGTGAGATAGACGCGCGAGGACGCCGTGAACGTGGGCGTCGTCGTCATCGTCACCGCGGCGGTGATACCGACGACGACGAGAAGGCACGCTGCGACGGTCCTCCACCTCGAGCGAAGGACGCCGAGCAACTCACGCAACTGCACGGTCGATGCACTCCCCGGCGTCGAGAAACCCGAGCGCCTATCGTCCCACACCTGCTCGGAACGACCTCACAAACGGGGAAATCCCGCTTAGGCTGATCTCCGAGACGTGGCGGGAGGGCATCGGTGCGGGTTCTGCGGGTGAGCCACAGTGCCGTCGTCGATGCCTGGCGTGAGCGCGAGCGCCTGCTGCGCGACCGCGGCCACGAGGTCCGGACCCTTTCCGCGCGGGTCTGGGACGAGGCCGGTATGCCGGTGCGCCTGAGCCCTCGCCCCGGCGAACCCGTCGAGGGGGTCGCCACCGTCGGACGACACCCCGCCCTGTTTCTCTATGACCCGCGGCCGCTGTGGCGGGCGCTCGGGGACCGCTGGGACGTTGTCGACCTGCACGAGGAGCCGTTCGCCCTGGCTACCGCGCAAGTGCTGCTCATGCGGGCGGTGCGTGCACGGCATACGCCCTATGTCCTCTACAGCGCGCAGAACCTCGACAAGCGGCTCCCGCTGCCCTTCCGGATCCTGCAGCGGTGGGCGTTGCGCGGCGCAGCGGGGGTGAGCGTCTGCAACGAGGCGGCCGGTGCGCTGGTGGTGCGGCGCGGCTTCCCGGGGCGCCCGCAAGTGATCCCGCTCGGGCTCGATCCGGCGGTCTTCGCCCCCGACCCCGCCCGCAGCGCGCCGGCCGAGGGCGCTCCGATCGTCGTCGGGTATGCCGGTCGGCTGGCACCCCATAAGGGCCTGGCCGTGCTGCTCGACGCCCTCGACAGGCAGCCCCGGCTCGTCCTGCGGATGGCGGGGGCTGGTCCGGACGAGGGTGCCATGCGGGAGCGAACGGTCATCGAGGGCCTCGCTGGCCGGGTGACGTTCGCCGGAGCGCTCGAGGCGCCGGAGCTGGCCGACTTCTATCGCGGACTGGACGTTCTGGCCGTGCCCTCATTGACGACACCAGGGTGGGTCGAGCAGTTCGGGCGGGTCGCGGTCGAGGCGATGGCGTGCGGCATACCGGTCGTCGCGAGCGACAGCGGCGCCCTGCCAGACGTGGTCGGCGGAGCCGGTCGGCTGGTCCCGCCCGGTGACGCGGCCGCCCTCGGGTCGGCACTACATGCGGTCGGGACCGACCCCCAGGAGTGGAGCCGGTGTCGAGAGGCGGGCCTGGCGCGTGCCGCCGAAGCGAGTTGGGCGGCCGTGGCGGACCGTTACGAGCGCCTGTATGCCGTCGCCACCCACGCCACCCACACCGCGCGCGCCGCGGAGGGTGCTCGGCCGGTCGAGGTCGTCGTCGTCGCCTACGGGGCGCCGGACCTGCTCGCGCGGGCGTTGCGCTCGGCAGCCGATCGGCCAGTGACCGTCGTCGACAACTCCTCCTCCCGCGACGTGGAGGAGGTATGCCGGGCTGCCGGGGTGCGCTACCTCGACCCGGGTCGCAACCTCGGTTTCGGGGCGGGGGTTAACGTGGCTTTGCGCGACCGGTTGGTGGTCGGGGCCGATGTCTTGCTGCTCAACCCGGACGCGGCGCTGCTCCCGGGCACGGTGGACGCGCTGTCAGCGCGGTTGGCAGCCGACCCGACCCTGGCGAGCGTCGGTCCGCGACAGGTGGATGAAGCCGGGAATGAGTCCCGGGTCGGCTGGCCGTTCCCCAGCCCGCTCCGCAGTTGGTTGGTCGCGGTCGGCCTGGGGCGTCTGGTCGACCGGAGCGACTACGCCATCGGGTCGGTGTTGTTGCTGAGGGCCGAGGCACTGGAGCAGGTGGGCGGCTTCGACGAGGAGTTCTTCCTCTACGCCGAGGAGACCGACTGGGCCAAGCGCGCGGCTCTGCTGGGATGGCGGCATACCGTGGCCACCGAGGTGACCGCCCTGCACACGGGAGCTGCGACGAGCACTGACCCGGACCGGCGGCTCGTCCACTTCACCGCCGGTCTGGAGCGCTACGTGCGCAAGCACCACGGGCCAGCGGGCTGGGCGATCGCACGATCCGGGGAGGCGGCAGGCACCGCCGTGCGGGCCGCGGTCTTGCCACGGCCACGCTCGCACGCGGCCCGCTCCCGACTGAGACTGCTGCTGGCCGGGCCGGTCCGGCGCGAACGGGCGGCCCGATGACGACCGCCTGGCAGATCCGCGAGTGGGCCGTACACGTCGTGGGAGTGCTTGCCGCCGTTGCCCTCATGGTCGTGGCCGGGCTCATGGTGCCGCGGCAGCCGATCGCGGCAGCGGCCCTCGCCGCTGCAGCGCTCGCCCTGGGACTGACCTTGCTCGACCCCATTGCCATCCCCACGCTGGCCGTCCCCGCGATGGTGGTGATCCAGCGGGTCGGCGGCTCCGGAATCAACCTGTCGCTCTCGGATGTCGCGCTCGCGGCCGCGTTCGTCCCCGCCGTGCTGCTGTGCCACCGACCATTGAGCCATGAGCTCGGGACCATCCTCGGGCTCAATGCTCTCTATCAGTTCGCCACGCTGCTCACCGTCGTCGTCAATCCGTATGCCGCGAACATCGTCGAATGGTTCCACGCCTGGTTGCTGGTGAGTGGGGCCCTGATCGTCGGCTGGGCGGTGGGACGGGGCGGGCGCGGTCCGCACGCGATTCGGCTGCTCATGGCGGGGTGCGCGGTGATTACCGTGGGCACGCTCGCCACGGCAGTGGTTCAGTATGCCCGCGGCGACTTCGGCCCGGTCTATCCGGCGTGGCCGTTCCCGATGCACAAGAATTTTGCCGGGACCCTCCTGGCCCTCGCGGCCGTGGTTGTCTATCTCCATCCGCCGTGGTTCCAGTGGCGCACGCGTCGGTCGTGGCTCTTGCTCGCGTTCTTCATGGTGGGCGTGGTGGTGACCCAATCTCGTCAGGCGATGCTCGGCTTGGTCGTCGTCTTCTTCCTCGTTGTGGTCCGCCGTCGAGTCGACCGGCGGCGCTCGCGGGCGGTCTTGGTCGTGGTGGCCACCGTGCTTGGCGTCGTCGGTGTCATGGTGCAGGACCAGCTGCAATCGGCGAACCGGTTCAACTCGACGCTGCAACGGCTGGACTGGTTCTCCGAATCGATCGACGTCTGGATGACCGACCCGTGGGTGGGGGTGGGGCTGCGCTGGTGGTACACCGGCCGGTTCGAGGCGCGGTTCCAACCGCCGAACGCTGAGCTGGAGGTGCTCACGTCGGCCGGGGTCCTCGGGCTCGTTGCCTTCTTGGCGATGTTCGGCGGATCCGTCGTCGTCCTCCGGAGGATGGATCCGCTGTTCGGGTTGCTCCCACTCATGGTCCTGGTATGCCGGTTCGCCCAGGCTCAATTCGACCTGTTCTGGGTCGCCGTCTCGGGATCGTTGCCCTGGCTGATCACCGGACTGGCTCTTGGGGCGCATGCCTTGGCCATGGACCAGGAGACCCGGGCCCGGCGGCTGGCCAACGTGCGGGCCCGACAGTGATCCGGATCATCCAGGTCGCGCCCGAGATCGGGCCGGGAACTGGTGTCGGGGGCGTCGCGTATCACCTGGAGAGCCAGTGGCAGCGGGCCGGCATCCCGACCGCTCGGTTCACCCTCGCCGAGGCTCGGGGCCGCTGGTTACCCGCCCCGGGACCCGGCGTCCGAGGAAAACTAGCGGTGCTGGCACGGGTTGTCTGGTTCTCGACCGTGGGGTCGGTGCTGGCTCGCCGAGTGGCTCGGCGTAACCCGGGCGCCGTCGTCGTCTGCCATAACGATGCCCTTGTCGGCGACGTCTACGTCAACCACGGTGTGGTCGTCGAGGCTATGCGTCAGCGCGGCCAGCCGCTCGTGCGGCTGGTGCGAAACCCATTGCACCCGTTCACCGTTGCCCGTGACGCGGTGCGGTACCGGTCGGCACGGGTCCATCAGGTCGTCGTCAACCTCACGGCCGCCGACGACGCCGCGCTGCGCCGCACGTTCCGGAAGGTGCGGCCGCGCAGCGTCGTGATCGGCAACGGCGTGGATCCCGAGCGGTTCCGACCACCGACGGCCGACGAACGCGGGACCGCGAGGGACCGCCTAGGGCTGGCCGACGACGACCGGGCCGTGTTGTTCGTCGGCCACGAGTTCGACCGCAAGGGGTTGCCGCAGATCGTGGCCGCCGTGGCCGACCTACCGTCGACTACCCACCTGGTCGTGGTCGGCGGCACTCCCGACCTGGTCTCCGGGATCGAGCGTTCGCACGGCGCGCAACTTCTCGGGGCGCGGCTGCACCTGTTGGGGCCGGTCGCTGACCCCCGGTGGGTCTTCCACGGATGCGATGTCTTCGTCCTGGCCAGTGCCTATGAGGCCTACCCTTTGGTGGTCCTTGAGGCCTTAGCCAGCGGCTTGCCCGTAGTGACGACCCGTGTGGGTTCCGCGTCGGAGCTCATCGCGGATGGGGCCAACGGCCATGTGGTCGAGCGCACACCCGCCTCGATCAGGCGCGGGATCGAGGCGGCGTTATCCGGTGATCCGCAGGCTGCTCGGTCGGCCGCCCGCTCGACCGCCCTTGAGCACACCTGGGATGTCGTCGCTGCCAGATACCTGGCCTTGTTCGAGGAGTTGCGATGACCCGGATCGTGCACGTCGTGCGCTCGGACGGCTTCGCCGGGGTCGAACGCTTCGTCGCCCGGCTGGCAATTGAGCAGTCCCGTCAGGCTCACCCGGTCGCCGTCATCGGCGGCGACCCGACCCGGATGCGCCACGTGCTCGGGCGGGACATCCCGCAGACACCGGCTACCTCGGTGCTGGATACGGTGCGGGCGGTCCGCGCGGCACTCGTCGTGGCCGAGCCACCGGAGGTGCTGCACGTGCACATGACTGCGGCGGAGGTTTCGGCGAGCCTGGCGCTGGCGGCGCGCCGCCGTGGACGTGGTCCTGGTCCGGCCGTCGTCGCCACCTGTCACTTCGCCTCAGCCAGGGGGTCGGGTTCGGGCTTGGCTGCGCCGGTCGTGTCCGCCGTGGCAGGTCGACGGATCGACGCCCAGATCGCGGTCAGCGGGTTCGTCGCTGCTTCAGTTGGTGGCCGCACCCCGACCCAGGTCGTCCACACGGGAGTGCCGAACCGCGACCTGCCGGCGAGGCCCCGGGACCGGGTCGCTCTCGTCGCGCAGCGGCTGGAGCCCGAGAAGCACACCGATGACGCGCTGCGCATCTTCGCGCGGTCGCAGGTGGTCCAACGGGGCTGGCGGCTGACCGTGGCCGGGGACGGCTCACTGCGAGGTCGGTTGCTCGGCCTGGCCGCCGAGCTGGACATCAGCCACGCGGTCGACATCGTCGGGCACCGCGCTGATATCGATGCCCTCATGGACCGGGCCGGCATCCTGCTGGCGCCGACCCGCCGGGAGGGTCTGGGTCTGGCCGTTCTGGAAGCGATGGCGGGCGGTCTGCCGGTGCTGGCCGCGGGGTCCGGCGGCCACCTCGAGACGGTGGGCTCGGTGCCCGGCGCGCAGCTCTACGCCGACTTCACCGACGCGGCAACCCGGCTTCGGGCCATGGCCGACGACGAGCCCGGAAGGGCGGCATACGGGGCCGATCTGCAGCGAGCGCAGCGCGAGCGGTTCACGATCCAACGGCAGGTCGCCCAGACCGAGGCGGTCTACCGACGAGTCCTGGAGGCACGTCGATGACGGACATCGTCGTGCTCTCTCTCGAAGCGTGGGACCAGGTGTGGCGCCGCAACCAGCACCTCGTCGCGGGGCTATTGCGCGCCGACTCGACGGTGCGGGTCCTGTTTGTCGAACCCGCCGCGGACCCCCTGTATGCCGTGTTGCGCGACCGCGTCGTGCCGCGCCGGGGCGTCGGGTTGCGTCTCGGCCCGGCCCTGCCGAAGGTTGACGCTGGCCGACTGTGGCTGCTTCAGCCGACGAAATGGCTTCCCCGCGTGGTGGATTCGCGGGTCGATGCGCGGCTGGCCCGGGCCGTGATCAGGGCGGCACGGCACTTGGGGTTCCGCGACCCGGTGTTGTGGGTCAACGACCCGGCGGGCGCGGCCACCCTGCGAGCCACCGGATGGCGGACCCTCTACGACATCACCGACGACTGGCTGTTGGCAGATCGGACCCCCGCCGAACACGCCCGACTCGTCGACGACGAAGCGGTGTTGATGCGCCGCGCTGCCGAAGTCGTGGTCTGCTCGCCGACCCTCGCGGCCACCAAGTCGAGTTCCCGACCGGTGCGCCTCGTGCCGAATGCGGTCGATCTCGCTGCATACCAACGGGATTCGATACGTCCGGAGGATCTGCCCGCGGGACCTGTCGCTCTCTACGCCGGAACGGTCCACACCGATCGGATGGATCTGCCGCTGTTGGCCCGGACTGGCAGGGCGCTCGCGGAATGGGCGACGGTCGTGTGTGTGGGTCCGGCGCCGTTGTCCCCTGCGGACTGTGAGCGACTCGGCGCCGCTGGTGTCGTGCTGCTTGGTCCCCGGCCTGCCGGGACAATCCCCGACTACCTCCGGCACGCCGACGTGTTGCTCGTCCCGCACCTGGTCACGCCGTTCACTCAGAGCTTAGATCCGATCAAGCGTTACGAATACCGTGCTGCCGCAAGGCCGGTCGTTGCTACCCCGGTGGCTGGCTTCGCAGACTCCGGTATGCCGCGGCTCACCGTCGCGACGTCGGCGAGCTTCCCTTCGGCGGTGCTCGCCGCGTTGTCTGCGGCCCGGTCGGATGTCGGTGCGCCGAGCCCCGGCGGATCGCTGCCGCCCGCCGACATCGCCGTCCCCGATTGGTCGGATCGGGTCGGCCAGATCCGGGATGTCATCAGTCGTGTTGCTGAGAGCCGAGATCCGCAGGTCCGACCCTTGGTCGCGATCGCGCACGACTACCTCACCCAGCGTGGCGGAGCCGAACGGGTCGTTCTTGCGATGCGCGAGGCATTCCCCGAGGCGACGGTATACACGACGCTCTACGATCCGGCCGGGACCTACCCCGAATTCGCGGATGCCACCGTCGTCACGTCACCGCTCAACCGGATCGCGGTGCTGCGACGCAATCACCGGCTCGCCCTGCCGCTGCTCGCCTGGGCCACCGGGCGACTGCGCCCGGACGCCGACGTGGTCCTCGTCTCCAGCAGCGGGTGGGCCCACGGGGTGCGGACCTCCGGCAGGCGAATCGTTTACTGTCACAATCCGGCTCGTTGGCTCTACCAGACCGACGACTACCTCGGGATTGACGGTCGGCGGTCGCTGACCAGGGCTGCCCTCGCAGTGCTGCGTCCGTGGCTGACCCGTTGGGACCGGCGTGCGGCATTAGCTGCGGACCGTTACCTCGCCAACTCGCGCGTGGTCCGCGAGCGGGTGCGGGCGGCATACGGGATCGACGCGACGGTGCTCCCCGCCCCCCACACGGTCGCCGGACGCGCCGAGCAAGAGGTGGCGGTTTTGACCGACTGGGCCGCGGGCTTCCATCTGGTCGTCTCCCGATTATTGCCCTATAAGAACGTCGAGGTGGTGGTCGCCGCCTTCGCCGGTATGCCGTCCCGCTGCCTCGTCGTCGTGGGCGACGGTCCCGGACGGGCTGGGTTGGTGCGCGACCTGCCGGCCAATGTCCGGGTGGTGTCGGGGGTGAGCGATGCCGAGCTGCGGTGGATCTACGCCCGGGCGTCCGCTCTCGTCGCGCCCAGCCTGGAGGACTACGGGCTGACCCCATTGGAGGCCGCGTCCTTCGGGGTGCCCACCCTGGCCCTAGCGGCCGGGGGTTATCTCGACACGGTGGCGCCCGGACTGAGCGGACTGTTCTTCCCCGAGCCCACCCCGGCAGCGGTGAAGGCCGCGGTCGAGGCGGGCGAACGGCATACGTGGTCGCCTGAGGCAATCCGCGCGCATGCGGCACGCTTCTCCCAGGAGCAGTTCGTCGCTGCCCTCCGGAGCTTTGTCGTGGAACTTATCGAACAGGGGAGGAGCAGATGAGCCGGGTCTGTGTGGTCATCCCCGCCCACGAGCCGGGTCCCTGGCTGCAGCGCAGCCTTGACTCGGTCCTGGTTCAGAAGGGCGTGGAGCTGGAGGTCGTCGTCGTCGACGACGGGTCGACCGAGGACTTGTCGTGGGTGGCGGACCATGCCGACCCGCGCGTCCGCTATATCCGCCAGTCGAATCAGGGAGTCTCGGTCGCGCGTAACGTCGGGGTCGCGCACACGTCGGCGGAATGGGTGGCGCTGCTCGACCAGGACGACGAGTGGCTGGCCGGCAAGCTGGCGCGGCAGCTGGCCTTGACCGAGCGCCAACCGGACGCCGCGTTTATCGCCACGGGGTTCGAGTGGGTGTTGCCGAGCGGACCGGTGACCAAACACTGCCCGGTCCTGGACTATCCGGGTGTGCTCAGCGGTGAGCACACCGTCTGCCTGAGCTCGGTCCTCGTGCGTCGGGAGCGTTATCTGGCGGTGGGCGGTCATTCGCCGCTTCTCCTCCAGCAGCAGGACTCGGGCCTCCTGCTGGACTTGTTGCGGGTGTTCGGCTCGGCGGCTACCGTGGCCGACCCGCTGGTGCGCTATCACGTGCATCGGGACAACACCTCACGCGATTACGGCACCGCGGCCCGTGAGTGGGACGCGCTGCTCGACGCGCATGAGGCACTGGCGCGCCGAGTGTCCGACCTGGTCGTCCTGGCGGCCATCGAGACGGGTCGGCAAGCCGGTCGACGACACTATGGCCGGCTCGCAGTGACGGCGGCGGCCGCCGCCCGCAGAGACGGTTCGTCGTTGACTCGCGTGGGCCGGCACCTCGCTGCAGCGGCCCGGCTGAACCCGGGACATCTCATCCGGTCGCTAGCCAGGTCGATGCCGGCCCGGCTCGGCTCGCGTGGTGAGTCGCGTGGTGAGTCGCGGGGTCAGTCGCGGGGTGAGTCGCGGGCAGCTGGGGGTGAGCGGTGAGCTCGGCGGGGGACCGGGCGCAGGGCGACCGTCCTCTGACGGTCCTGCTCGTAAGTCCCGTCGGTGCTCGGGATGTCCACTCCGGTGATGTCACCTACACCACGGAACTGCTCGCCACGCCGCCCCCCGGGGTGCGCTACGTGACCTACGACGAGGCGCTGGACGCCGGCACCCTCGTCGAGCTCGGCCGGTGGCGAGGTCGGTCGGGCCCGCCGCAGACCCCCCAGGCCATGGCCGTCGCCGTGGCGGCCAAAGCGGAAGCGGTCCTGCGACGGTCCAGGCTCGTGTTCCGGGAGCCCGTCCGGCACTTCCAAGTGACGCCAGGCGCGTTCGACCTCATCCACACCCATGTGTTCCACACCGCCTTCCATGGAACCCACCCGCCAGTGGTGATGTCCGCCGGAGCCCCGCTGGCGTGGCTCTACCGGGACGCCTGGGGATGGGGGCAGACCCGCCTGCGGATGGCGACGGCCTTCGACGGGGCCGTGGGCCGATGGAGCCGGGCGTCCATGTGCACGCACCACAGAGGACAAGCCAGGCGCTTCGTGTCACCGAGCCGGTTCCTGCGGGACTGGCTCGTGGCGGCGGGTTGGCCCGCGGACCGGGTCGACATCGTCCCCAACTACTGTGCCGACCCACTGGGCGACCTCTCAACCGGGCAGGAGTGGAGCAGGCCGCGATCGGCCGTGCCGACGATCGGCTTCGTGGCCAAGGACTTCGAGGCCAAGGGCGGGGAGCTGGTGGTCCAAGCCCACGCCCGGCTGCGGGCCCGCCATCCACAACTGCGACTGGTCATCGTCGGCTCAACCCCTCGCCTTCCGGAGGCCGAGCTGGCTGCGCGAGGGATCTCCTGGACCGCTTTCGTGCCGCGCCATGAGCTGTTAGACAAGGTGCTTCCGCAGCTGGATGTCCTGGCCCACCCGTCCGGGGTCGACGTCCTGCCCTACAGCGTCATGGAGGCGCTGGCGCGCGGCATACCGGCCCTGGTGTCGGACCACACCTCATTGCCGGAGCTGGTCGAGAACGGCGCTGGGGTGGCGGTGCCGCGGACCGTGGAAGCGGTGACCGAAGGGCTGGATCGCTTACTCTCACCGGCAGTCTGGGCCGGGGCGTCGCCAGCGGCGCGGGCCCACTTCGAGCGACGGTTCAGTGCACGGACCCAGGCGCCCGCGCTGGGCCTGGCTTATCGCGCGGCGCTGGCGCAGAGCCCAGTTCAGTAGGCTCCGCGGCTCTCCCGCATCGCCCGCAGGGTCCGCCACAGGATGCGCAGGTCCGAGGTGAACGACCAGTTCTCCACGTAATAGAGGTCCAGGCGCACGCTGTCCTCCCACGACAGGTCGCTCCGTCCGCTCACCTGCCAGAGCCCGGTCAGACCCGGCTTGACCAGGAGGCGACGATGGACGTCCTCCTCATAGGCCGCCACCTCGCTCTCCAACGGCGGCCGAGGGCCCACCAGGCTCATCTCGCCGCGCAACACGTTGCCCAGTTGGGGAAGCTCATCGAGGCTGGTCCGGCGCAGGAACCGGCCCACCCGGGTCACCCGCGGGTCGTCGCGCAGCTTGAACAGCGGACCGTCGGCGTCGTTGGCCTCGGGTCGGGCCTGCTCGGCGCCGACGTGCATGGTGCGGAACTTGGCCATAACGAAGTTCCGCCCACCTTGGCCGACGCGGCGCTGGGTGAAGAACACCGGCCCCCGGTCCTCGAACCAGATGAGCACCGCCACGACGACGAACACCGGGGCAAGCAGGACGATGAGGACTGTCGCCGCGAGGATGTCGAAAGCGAACTTGACGGCCAGCGGCGTCCCCGCGAAGTGCGGAGCTTCGACATAGAGCAAGGGGAGGCCGGCCACCGGGCGGGCATGAATCCGAGGCCCGGCGACATCGGTCATCCCGGGGGCGACCACCAGCTCGATACCGGTGCCCTCCAGAGCCCAACCCCAGTTTGCGCAGCCCGGTAGCACCGAGGCGCGAGGACGCGGCATACGCGACTACGTCGATGCCCAAGCGTTGCGCCTGCGCGGCCGCTTCGTCCTCGGAACCGACGACGGGGACGCCTTGTACGTGGTCCAGAGTGCCAGAGCAGCAGACGGCCACGACTCGGAACCCCGCGTCGGTGGCCGCGGTGAGATCCCGGATCAGTGGACCGATGTGCTCGACGTCTCCGACGACGAGGACGGCGTCGGCGAACCTCCCGCGAGCGCGATTGGCGCCCAACCAGGACCGCCAGACGCGCCGGGACGCCAACAGCCCGATCAGGCCGACCGGGAACGCCACGAGCACATACCCACGGGCCAACTCCAGCTTGGACAGATAGCTGATGATCGCCAAGGTGGCGAACAGCCGGAAGGTCGCGTTGACGACCGCGCGGTATTCCTGGGTCCCGTGGCCGAGCATCCGGGGGTCGTATGCCGCATGCAACCGCAGCGACACCAGCCACAGGACCACGACGCTCACCGAGACCCAGGTGTATTCGAGGTCCAGGACCGAGGTCGTCGGGTCGGCGACGTTGGGATCGGGCGCGGTCCCGAACCGCAGCACTTGTGCGCCTGCGACGGCCAGAATCAGCACGAGGGCATCGCTGACCGACAGCCAGCGGGCGACGCGCCGAACACCGGCCCGTCCCTCCACGGCTGCGATTGTGGAGTCACCTCGCAGTGCCATCCCCGACCTCTCGCCCGCCTTGGCCTTGTCCACAGGATCCCCCAAGGCCACGTCGAGCATAACCGCGGGCTCTGCCGCGCCGGGGCCGTTTGGGGATGAGAGGCTGAGGACCATGACCGCCCGGGACCCGACAGCGGAGCCGACCCGGGTGATGCTCAACGGCAAGTGGCTCGCCCAAGGGCGCACCGGCACGCAACGGTTCGCCGATGAGATCGGCCGTCGGTTGCTGATCGACCCGCGGTTGGACGTCCTCGTGGGGCTGCCCAGCGACGCCACCACGCCGACCTGGCTGCCACCCGAACGGGTGCGTCGGTCCCGGCTGCGGGGCGTGGCGTTCGAGCAGATCGCGCTGCCCGTCCTGGCGCGTCGTCGGGTCCTGGTCAGCCTGGCCGGACCGGCGCCACTGATCGTCCGGCGCCAGGTCGCGACCTTTCACGACGCGACGCCCTTCCGCTACCCGGCGACGTATACCCGGGCGTTCCGGGCCTGGCACCGGCTGATCTATCGCGTGGTCTCCGGTCGTGCGTCGGCAATCCTCACCGTGTCGGATTTCTCTGCGCGCGAGCTCGCCGAGGTCCTCGACCGTCCGCTGGGCCGCTTCCAGGTAGTCAGCAACGGGGCCGACCACCTTGGCGCGATCCCTCCGACACCCCCGGACCTGGGCCCGGGCGGGCTCCCTACCGGGTTCGTGCTCTGCGTCGGCACCCTGGCGGTGCACAAGAACCTCGCCGGAGTGCTCGACTGCCTAGAACGGGCCGCGCTGCCGACCGTGGTCGTCGGCGCTCGCGGCTCCGCTCGGGTCTTTGCGGGGACCGCCGACGCCGGGGGCCACTCCTCCGTCATCCGGTATGCCGCCCAGCTCACCGACGCGCAGCTGGTCTGGCTCTACCAACGGGCGGGGGTGTTGGTGTTTCCGTCCCGCTACGAGGGGTTCGGGCTGCCCATCGTCGAAGCTCAGTCGCTGGGCTGCCCGGTCGTCGTGTCCCAGGCGGCCGGGCTGCCGGACGTGGCCGGCCGCGGGGCGATCCTCATCGACCCCGACCGACCGGACGACGTCCCCGCCGTCGTCCGGCGGGTGCTGGCCGATCCGGCCTGGCGCGCTGAAGTCGTCGCGGCCGGTCGACGCAACGCCGACCGGTTCCGTTGGGCCGACAGTGCCCAGCTCGTCGGTGATGTCATCCTCGCCACGCGAGGTGGGTCACAACGCTGACCGGAGGATCGCGGTATACAGCCGCGCATAGGCCTCGGCGACGGCCGACCAGGTGAACTCCGCGACCCGGTCCCGGCCCGCGGCGCCGAGCCGCGCGGCATACTCTTGGTCGCTCAGGACCCGCAGGATCGCGGCTGCCACGTCCGCAGCGTCGTCCGGGTCGACAAGCAGTCCGTCGACGCCGTGGCGGACCAGCGTGCCGGGCCCGTCTCGGTTGGTAGCGACCAGGGCAGTGCCCGCACGCCACGCTTCGAGAATGACGATGCCGAAGGCCTCCCGTCTGCTCGGGACCACGACGACGTCGGCGTCCGCCATCTCGGTGGCGACCTGTTCCTGCGTCAGCGGTCCGAGCAGGGACACCGCCTCGGATATCCCGAGCTGCTGGATCTGGTCGGTGAGCGACTCGGTCGCCGACCCCGACCCGCCTAGCCGCAGTCGGGCTCGTGGCAGGGTCCCCAGCACCGACGGCAGTGCGTCAAGCAACAGATCGAAGCCTTTAACCGGTTCGAGCCTGCCGACTGCACAGATCGTAGGGTCGGATCGGGGGTGCCGGGGTCCAGGCTCCGAGGCCTCCAGCGGTGCGGGTGGGACGCCGTTGCCGATGACCGCTCCGTGGACCAGCCCGAAGCGTTCGCGCAGGTCCGCCACCACCACCTCGGACACTCCGGTAACCGCGGCCGCCATCGCGAGTGCTTTGCGGAGGGTGGTGCGAAGCAATGCCGAGTCCTCGAAGACCTGCACGTCCATGAACGTCTCGCCGTGGCTCGTCACCACGACGGGGACGTGGCAGCGAGCGGCGAGGGCGGCGGCATACACCCCGTTGGGGCCGAAGCAGTGTACGTGCAGAAGGTCGGGACGATCGGCACGCAGCGCTTTGCGCCACGCCCGCCACGCGGCTGGCGCAGCCCGGGCGAAGCGCGCCAGTGAGCCAGCCCGGGCGGCGGGCAGCGGCGTGGGGAGGTAGCGGACCGTGACGCCGTCGACGGTGCGGACCCCGAGGTGTTCGCCGCGGTCCACCGTCCACACGACCACCTCGTGCCCGAGGTCGCGCAGCTCGCGCGCGATCTGGCGGACATGCTCTTCGACCCCACCGATGTGCGGGTAGAACGATGACGCGATCAGGGCGACCCTGGTCTGGCCCGTCGGCATTCCACGCCCGCCTTCCGTCGTGCGGCCCACCCGGCCGCCCCGTGTTGGCATCATGGCATCCGTGCCGCTCCTCGTCGTCGTCTCCAGCGCCAGCGCGGCTCCTATGGGTGCACAGGTTTACGAGGAGCAGATCGCGAACCGCGCTGCCGCCGCCCTTCTCGCGCACGGGCGGACACCTCGGTGGGAGGTGCGCCGGGAGATCTTCCGATCCCTCCGTTCGCCGCTGTCGGGCACCCGCCGACTGCCGATGGGCTGGGTTTCCGGCGCAGAAGGGCGCAGCCGAGCGCTGGTTGGTCGCGTGGCCTATCCCCGTGGAGCCCTCGTGCACCGCATGGGGTTGGAGCTGCCGCCAGGCCCGACTGAGGTCGTCACGCTGCACGATGTCGTGGCTTGGCGGTTCGTTGATGAGTCGGCCCCGGTGCGGGCAGCAGCGGCTGAGCTTCGGCGAGCGGCAGCGGTGATCTGTGTATCGGAGTTCTCGGCGAGCGAGGCCAGCGAGCTCCTCGGGATCCGCAATCCGGTCGTCGTGCCCAATGGTGTCGATGCTCGCTTCCTCAGTGCTGCTCCGGCCACGCCCGAGGAGCGGGCCGTCTTAGGTCTTGTCGGTCCATATGTCCTGCACGCCGGAGGCGCTGCGGCGCGCAAGAACCTGGACTCCCTCGCGCAGGCGTGGCCCATCGTTCACCGTGAACATCCCGACCTGACGCTCGCCTTGGCTGGGCCGCCGCATCCGCGACGCAATGCCCTGTTCGCCGGTATGCCGGGCACGCGCCTGCTCGGGCGGCTGCCGGACCCGGTCGTCCCCGGGATCGTCGCGGCGGCTGCCGCAGTCGTCGTGCCATCCACCTATGAGGGATTCGGGCTTCCCGCGCTGGAGGGGATGGCCGCTCGGGTGCCGGTCGTGGCGGCCCGGTGTGCGGCCCTTCCGGAGGTGGTGGGTGACGGCGGGGTGCTCGTTGAGCCGACCCCGGGCGCCATCGCGGCGGGGTTGCTCGATGTGCTCGCCGGCGGAGCAGATGTACTCGCCATGGTGCGCCGGGGACGCGCGAGGGCGGCCACCTTCAGCTGGGAAAGGAGCGCAGCGGGGCACGCGGCCGTCTGGTCCTCCGTCGCGCCGTGACCGGAGCCGGCACTGGTGGATGTCGCCCACAGGATGTGGAATCCAGGGTGTCGTCGAGAGGATGCTCCGATCGCCCGCGCCAATCAGGGGGCTCGCCTAGACTCGGACAATGTCCGATCGTCGGCCCCGGGAGGCTGCCGCACCGGGGGAGCGGCGCCGGAACCGGCGGTTGCTCTTCGCGGTGGTCATCATGCTGGTGGTGCCCGTCGTGGCGCTGGGCGGTTATCTCGGTTGGCTCAACCACCTCGTCACGACGAACTTGCAGTATGCCGATCTCCTGCCGACCCGGGGCCCGCTCGTGTCGGCCGACGTCGGGGAGGGCTTCGACCCGTCCGAACCGGGCGCGGGCGGCATACCAACCGCGACAGGAGTGCCTGCCGAAAGCGCGGGCGACAACTACTTGCTCATCGGTTCGGATGCTCGGTCAGGCCTTGCGGGTGCCCGGTCCGATGTCATCATCTTCGTCCACGTGCCGGTCGACAAACACAACGTCACCCTGATCCACTTCCCCCGCGACATGTACGTGTTTATTCCAGGGCGCGGGCGTAACAAGATCAACGCGGCCTTTGCCTTTGGCGGTGCTCCGTTGCTGGTGGACACCGTTCAAACCATGCTCGGAGTGAAGATCGACCACGTCGCCATGATCGGCTTCGAGGGCTTCAAGCGCATGACCGACGCAGTCGGGGGCCTGGACGTTTACGTCGAAGAGGGCGGCAAGATCGACGGTCACGTGTTCACCCGAGGGATGATGCACCTGAACGGAGACAGTGCCTTGGCCTTCGTCCGGGAACGCTACGACCTCAGCGAGGGAGATCTCAGCCGCGGCCGGAGACAGCAAGCATTTCTGAAGGCACTGATGCTCGAGGCGATCAGCGTCGAAACCTTGGCCAATCCAGCCCGGCTGGCCACGCTGATCGACGCCGCCACGAGCAACGTCATCGTCGATCGCGGCTTTGACCTGGCTCAAATGCGCGCGGACCTTTTTGCCATGAATGGACTTCGGCCCAGCGACATTCGTTTCCTCACGGCGCCGATCACGGGCTTCGGCACCTCGCCGTCCGGCGCCTCCATCGACCTGGTCGACTGGTCAAAGATGACCCGACTTGGCGCTGCGATCCGCGAGGACACCCTGGACGCTTACAGCTGAGTGATCCACCACGGCTGCCGAGGCCCCAGACGACCCCCGCAGGACCCGGTGTCGGGATTCGGGAAGGGGATGTCAGGCGGCGGCCCAGGTCTTGCCGCCGTCGTCGGATCGGTAAGTCGCATCGTCCAGCACGAACCACCCCGCGTCGCCCTCGATGCCCAGGGCAGCCTCACCGATCAGCCCGGCACTCTCTCGACCGCCCAGGTCCACGCAACCGATCTTCCTGACTGTCGTCCCGACGACGACGGACAGCTGAGCGCCGGAACACCCGTCGCCGGGGTGCGCAACGATAGCTGCCAGCTTGCCCGCCTCTAGGCGCACGGCGAGTGCCGCCGCCTTGAGGTTTCGCGCGATCTCCACCCACGTCGATCCCGCATTGGCCGTCTCCATCACCTTTCCGTTGCCGCAGAGCACGGCAGCGGATGTCGCGGAGAGGGACGAGACCGACACGGCGTCGGTCTCGCCGCAGGGTGTGCTGACTCGCCCAGCCGAGTTGACGACCTCTTTGGGGGTGGCGGGGGAGGGGTACCACAGAGACAGCGCACCACCCGGACTCCACGTCTTGCCAGTGTCCGTACTGTGCAACGCCGACTCCCGGCAGGTGCTTTCGCTGCCCACGACGAGGATCTTGGTGCTGTCGGTGACCTGGACTCGAGAGATGACCGAGAAGGGGATAGCGATCTCGTCCCACGTCCGTCCCCCGTTGGCGGAGTGCCACAGTTTGCTGCCTCCCGCCGGACACGCGCCTTGCCGGAACTTCCACGCGCTGCTGGCGTCAACCGCCACGATTCCGAGTGGACCACGTGCGGGTGCCGAGGTCTCTGCCGGAGGAGGTGCCGTTGCCGTCGTGGTTGGCGGAGCCGATGGCGGGCTGCTGTGAGTGGAGGCCGCGTCGTTGGTGACGGACACCGTCGAGGCCAAGGGCTGACGGAACGGGTTGCGAAAGGCGAGGCTGATCAAGGCAACGTCGACAGCCAACAGCGCGACCAGTCCCCACGTCGCCAGACGCGCTCGTGAGGTCATGGGCACTCCGGGGAGTCGGAATCGGTGGGCAGCCGGGCTGGTCACTGCACCCACGTCATGGTAGGTGAGATGGCCGCCCGACGAGGTCAGGAACCAACTCACTGGGGTGAACTGCCTGGAATGTCCTAGCCGTAGAGTTGTTCGGCTATGACGACCACGACCGCCCCTGCCGCCAGCACGCTGGCGCAACTGACGACACTCTGGGGTGACCGGCACTCGGAGTGGGCGCTGGCCCGGCGCGTCAGGGAGCGGACGCCGCTACTGGACCTCGCCTGTGTCTCTGGCGCACGTCCGCTGGTCCTCGCTGTGGTGGCCTCGGCGCTTCCGGAAGCGGGCCAGCTCCTCGTCGTGACGGCCACCAACCGCGAGGCCGACGACCTCGCGGCCGGGCTGTGCTCGTTCCTGAATCCGGACGTCGTTGCGGTCTTCCCGAGTTGGGAAACCTTGCCGCACGAGCGGCTGTCGCCTCGGAACGACACCGTGGGGCGGCGGCTGGCGGTGCTGCGCCGACTTGCGCGTTCGGGCATCGACACATCCGAGGAGGCAGCCGACCCGCTACGTATCGTCGTCGCTCCGGTCCGTGCGGTGCTGCAGCCCATCGCCGTCGGATTGGGAGAACTCACACCGGTCGCCCTGGTGGCCGGCCAGGAACGGGCTTTGGAGGTGGTCGTCGAAGACCTTGTCGGGGCGGCATACACCCGGACCGACTTGGTCGAACGGCGAGGTGAGTTTGCGGTCCGTGGCGGAATCCTTGATGTGTTCCCGCCGACCGAGGAACACCCGCTGCGGGTGGAGTTCTGGGGCGACACCGTGGAGGAGATCCGGTGGTTCCGGGTCGCCGACCAGCGCAGCCTCGAGGTCGCCGACGGGGGGCTGTGGGCGCCGCCGTGCCGCGAGCTGCTGCTCACCGACGCGGTCCGCGAGCGCGCCCGCGCCCTGATCCCGCAGCTCCCCGGCGTCGCCGACCTGTTGGAGAAGGTCGCTGAGGGCATCGCCGTTGAGGGAATGGAGTCGCTGCTGCCGGTCCTTGTCGACCGAATGCAGACCCTCCTGGAGGTGCTCCCCTCAGGGTCCATGGTCATTGCCCACGACCCCGAACGGATCCGGCTGCGCGCCCACGACCTGGTCGCCACGAGCGAGGAGTTCCTCGAAGCGAGTTGGTCCAATGCGGCAGCGGCGAGCGCGGTCACCTCGGGTGGCGCGGCTCCCGTCGACCTGCGCGCGATCCTCGGGACCGGGTCCTATCGCAGCGTCGCCGATCTGCGCGTCCAGGCACGCGACGCCGGTATGCCGTGGTGGGCCGTCACGTCGTTCGGCTCCGACAGCGGCGAGGAGGATTCAGGGGCAACGCTCGACCTGGGGCTGCGCGAGGCAGAGAGCTATCGCGGCGACACCGACCGGGCGGTCGCCGACCTGGCCGCCTGGATCAAGGACGGTTGGACCGTCGTGGCCGTCACCGAGGGCGCGGGCCTGGCCCGGCGGGTCCACGAGGTGTTGCGCGAGCACGGCATACCGGCTCGCCTGTCGGATGGCACCGGCACGCCCGAGGCGGGTGTCGTCTTGGTGACGACGGGAGCACTCGGGCGAGGCTTCCTCGACCCGGAGGGCAAGGTTGCCGTCGTCACCGAGACCGACCTCACCGGCACGGCGGGCACCCCTGGCTCCACCAAAGACATGCGCCGTATGCCGTCCCGCCGGCGCGCGCAGGTCGATCCCCTGTCGCTGCGGCCGGGTGACTTCGTCGTCCATGAGCAGCATGGCGTCGGCCGGTTCGTCGAGATGACGGCGCGGACCGTCGGCGGAGCAACCCGGGAATACCTTGTCTTGGAGTATGCCGCGAGCAAACGTGGGCAGCCGGCCGACCGGCTCTACGTCCCGACCGACCAACTGGACCAGGTGACCAAGTACGTCGGCGGCGAGGCCCCGACCTTGCACCGGCTCGGCGGTTCGGACTGGGCCCAGACCAAGGCCCGGGCTCGACGGCACGTCAAGGAGATCGCGGCGGACCTCATCCGGCTCTACTCGGTGCGGATGTCGACGACGGGTCACGCCTTCGCGCCGGACACGCCGTGGCAGCGCGAGCTCGAGGACGCCTTCGCCTATGTCGAGACGCCCGATCAGCTCTCCAGCATCGACGAGGTCAAGGCCGACATGGAGCGCGAGGTCCCGATGGACCGGCTCATCTGCGGCGACGTCGGCTATGGAAAGACCGAGATCGCGGTGCGGGCCGCGTTCAAGGCGGTCCAGGACGGCAAACAGGTCGCCGTCCTGGTCCCGACGACCTTGCTCGTCCAGCAACACCTGCAAACCTTCACCGACCGTTATGCCCAGTTCCCGGTGACGGTCAAGGCGCTCAGTCGCTTCCAGTCCGACGCTGAAGCGGCTCGGGTCGTCGAGGGGCTCGCCGACGGCAGCGTGGACGTGGTGATCGGCACCCACCGGTTGCTCACCGACAAGATCCGGTTCAAGGACCTCGGGCTGGTCGTCGTCGACGAGGAACAGCGCTTCGGGGTCGAGCACAAGGAGAAGCTCAAGACCTTCCGGACCGCCGTCGACGTGCTGGCGATGTCGGCCACCCCGATCCCGCGGACACTCGAGATGGCCGTGACCGGCATACGGGAAATGTCAACTCTCGCAACGCCTCCCGAGGAGCGGCACCCCATCCTGACCTTCGTCGGCGCCTATGACGAGAAGCAGATCACTGCCGCGGTCCGGCGTGAGTTGCTGCGCGAGGGCCAAGTCTTCTACGTCCACAACAAGGTGCAGACGATCGAGAAGGCTGCGGCTCGGCTGCGCGAGCTCGTCCCCGAGGCGCGGATCGCCACCGCCCACGGCAAGATGAGCGAAGGCCGCCTTGAACAGGTCGTCCTGGACTTCTGGGAGAAGCGGTTCGACGTGCTCGTCTGCACGACGATCGTCGAGACCGGCCTGGACATCTCCAACGCCAACACCCTCATCGTCGAGCGAGCAGATCTGCTCGGGCTGTCGCAGTTGCACCAGCTACGCGGTCGGGTCGGGCGCGCCCGCGAGCGGGCTTACGCCTACTTCCTTTTCCCACCGGAGAAGCCGCTCACCGAGACCGCCCACGACCGGCTGGCGACGATTGCCAGCCACACCGAGCTCGGCGCCGGCATGCAGGTGGCCATGAAAGACCTGGAGATCCGCGGCGCCGGCAACTTGCTCGGCGGCGAGCAGTCCGGGCACATCGAGGGAGTCGGCTTCGACCTCTACGTCCGGCTGGTTGGCGAGGCGGTCGCGGCATACAAGGGGGAGGCGGCGGCCCCACCCGCGGAGGTGAAGATCGAGCTCCCGGTCGACGCGCATTTGCCGCACGACTATGTGCCGGGGGAGCGGCTGCGGTTGGAGGCTTACCAGAAGCTGGCCTCCGTCCAGGACGAGGCGGGCGTCGCCGCCATCGAGGATGAGTTGCGCGACCGCTACGGTATGCCGCCCGAGCCGGTCACCAACCTCGTCGAGGTCGCGCGGCTGCGCACCGTCGCCCGGCAGGCCGGGCTCTCGGACATCTCAGCGCAGGGCACCTTCGTGCGGTTCGGTCCGGTGCCACCCGAGGCGATGCCAGACAGCCGCAGATTGCGCCTGCAGCGGCTCTACCCCGGCTCCATCGTCAAGGATCAGCTCAGCCACATCCTCGTCCCCCGGCCGATGACCGCGCGGGTCGGTGGTCAGCCGGTGCGGGACACTGCGGTGCTGCGCTGGGCCGCCGACATGATCCGGGCCGTCTTGGTGGACAATGTCGGGGACGCCGCCCGCGTCGCCACGAACGGAAAGGACCTGCGCCCATGAGCCCGCGGACCCCGCGACGTCTCGGATCGCTCCTGGCAGCCCTGATCGGGCTGCTCGTCGCCGCCCTGCTCACCGGGTGTGGCGCGGGAGGCCGCCCGGGGACGGCGGTCGTCGTCGGCGACCAGCGCTACACGCCCGCTCAGGTGGTCGAAGCCACCGCGCAGATCAACTCGGCGTTGGCTGGTAGCGGCGATGCGGCCACCGAGGCACAGATCGTCAACCTCTTGGTCCTGGGCCCGTTCGTCCTCGCTCAGGCCCAAGGCCGCGGGTTGTGGACGCCGGGCAACCAGTACAACTCATTCGTGGCCAAGATCCACAACCCGACGCCGACGACGGTGGCGGCGCTGCGCGCCAACTCCGCCTTCCTCGCTCTGGACGACGAGGCGAAGGAGGCCGTCCTGGCCGACATGAAAGCAGCCACGATCCAGATCGATCCGCGCTACGGCACGTTGGATCTGGCGACCGGGTTCCTCGCGACACCTAACCCCGACTGGATCGCCCGGACCTCCACTGCCGCCGCTGACAAGTGATCGGTCGGTCGTGACCGAACCGACGGGAGCGGCCCTGCTGGAGCTCGTGGCCGTCATGGATCGGCTGCGATCGCCGGGCGGCTGCCCGTGGGACGCCGAACAGACCCATCAATCGCTCGTGCCCTATCTGATCGAGGAGACCTACGAGGCGGTCGAAGCGATTGAGTCCGGTGACCGCGCCCACATGGCCGAGGAACTCGGCGATGTCTTGCTCCAGGTGGTCTTCCACGCTCGGGTCGCCCAGGATGACCCCGAGGCACCATTTGACATCGATGACATCGCCGCCGGGATCGCCGCCAAACTGCGCCGACGCCACCCGCACGTCTTCGGTGACGTGGTGGCCGAGACACCGGAGGCGGTTGCCGCCAACTGGGCGGCTATCAAGGCCGCCGAAAAGGCGGCCAAAGCGGCGGCTGTGAACGGTGACTCGGCGGGTGGTGCGGCCGGCGGAGAGGCGCTGCACGGCATACCCGCCGGTATGCCGCCACTCGCCCGAGCCGCGCAGATGGTCACCCGCCTTGATCTGGCAGGTCGCGGTGACCTCGTCGATACGGCCACGAGCGGTGGCGACGCCGGTGCGCGGCTGCTGGCCCTGGTGGCCGAACTGGTCCGGCAACGTGACGATCCTGACTGCGTGCTTCGCGCCACGCTCAGGTCGCTGAGTGACGCTGCGGGATAGGGTGGACGGGACGGCTGGGTGCGGCCGCGCAGCGCTGCGTGCCACGACCCGGTCGACCCGAAACCCCCCGCTCCCTCACGTCCTGGAGGCACCCAAGTGGCCAGCATCGAAGCAGTAGGCGCCCGCGAGATCCTCGACTCGCGCGGCAACCCCACCGTCGAGGTCGAGGTACTCCTCGACGACGGCACCGTAGCCCGCGCGGCCGTCCCCTCCGGCGCCTCCACCGGCGCCTTCGAGGCCTACGAGAAGCGGGACGGTGACAAGAAGCGCTACCTCGGCAAGGGTGTCGAGAAGGCCGTCGACGCCGTCCTCGATGAGATCAACCCCAAGATCATGGGCTTTGACGCCAGCGAGCAGCGACTCATCGACGCCGAGATGCTCTCGATGGACGGCTCCAAGAACAAGGAGAACCTCGGCGCCAACGCCATCCTCGGCGTCTCGCTCGCCGTTGCCCGCGCCGCGGCCGACTCCGCCAACCTGCCGCTATTCCGCTATGTCGGCGGTCCCAACGCGCACGTCCTGCCGGTCCCGATGATGAACATCCTCAACGGTGGATCCCACGCGGACACCAACGTCGACATCCAGGAGTTCATGATCGCCCCGATCGGTGCGCCGTCCTTCAAGGAGGCGCTGCGCTGGGGTGCCGAGGTCTACCACATGCTCAAGAAGGTTCTCCACGACCGTGGCCTGTCCACTGGCCTCGGCGACGAGGGCGGATTCGCGCCCAACCTCGAGAGCAACCGGGCCGCCCTGGACGTCATCATGGAGGCGATCGAGAAGGCCGGGTTCAAGCCGGGCAAGGACATCGCCCTGGCCTTGGACGTCGCCGCCACCGAGTTCTACAAGGACGGCGCCTACCAGTTCGAAGGCGCCGCCAAGTCGGCCGCCGCAATGACTGCCTACTACGCCGAGCTCGTCGACGCTTACCCGCTGGTGTCGATCGAAGACCCGATGAGCGAAGAGGACTGGGATGGCTGGAAGGCCATCACCGACGCACTCGGCGCCAAGGTCCAGCTCGTCGGCGACGACCTGTTCGTCACCAACCCCGAGCGGTTGCAGCGTGGCATCGACACGGCCACCGCGAACGCCTTGCTCGTCAAGGTGAACCAGATCGGCTCGCTCACCGAGACCCTTGACGCGGTCGACCTGGCCCACCGCAACGGTTACCGCTGCATGATGAGCCACCGCTCCGGCGAAACCGAGGACACGACAATCGCCGACCTGGCCGTCGCCACCAACTGCGGTCAGATCAAGACCGGCGCCCCGGCCCGGTCCGAGCGGGTTGCCAAGTACAACCAGCTGCTGCGCATCGAGGAGGAGCTCGACGACGCCGCAGTGTATGCCGGTGCCGGCGCCTTCCCGCGTTTCGCTGCCAAAGCCTGACGCGCTGACCCGTCAGACTGGGGCGATGGGGACGACCCGGGCATGACGACATCCGCCCGACGCGCGAGCGTGCGCCCCGGGATGACGGCCAAGACCGGCCGTCGTCCCGGGGCGAGCCGACCTGCCCCCGCCCCCCGGACCCGTGAGGCGACGACCGCGGTCGATGAGCGTCGAGGGCCGGTGTGGTTGCGTTGGGCAGTCTTGGGTGCCATCGCCGTCGTCTTGCTGGTCACCCTCGTCCCGACGGTCCGTTCCCTGGCCCGACAACGAGCCGAGATCGACTCTCTGCAGGCCAAGGTGACTGCGCAGCAGAGTCAGGTGGCGGCCTTGACGGCCGAACAGGAACGCTGGACTGATCCGGCCTACGTCGAGCAACAGGCTCGCGAGCGGCTCAAGTTCGTCAAGGTCGGGGATCGGTCCTACACCGTGATTGATCCGCAGGATGCGCCTCGGCCGGCTGTGTCGGGAGCAACCGTCGCCGCGCCTAAGGCCAATGGGGACGCTCCCTGGTACGGCCAGATCTGGCAATCGGTGCAGCTGGCCGACCGGCCCACAGCCGGGCTGGTGCCCGTGCCCGCCTCACCGACCGCCCCGTGACCGAACGCCCCGTGACCGACCCCGACGACCTCGCCAGCATCCAGCGGCAGTTGAATCGTGTCCCCCGGGGGGTCGTCGGAGTCGCACACCGCTGCCCTTGCGGTCGCCCGGACGTGGTACGGACGGCGCCCCGGCTTCCCGACGGCACTCCGTTTCCGACGACCTACTACGCCACGTGCCCCAGGCTCACGGCCGCGATCAGCACCCTGGAGACTCACGGGGTGATGCGGGATATGCAAGACCGGTTGGCGACCGACCCTGTCCTGGCCGCGGCCTACCGCCGAGCGCACACGGCATACCTCGCCGACCGGGCGGCCCTGGCCGATGGTGACGTCCCCGAGATCGCGGGCATCTCAGCGGGAGGGATGCCCGACCGGGTCAAGTGTCTGCATGTCCTCGTCGCGCACGCCCTGGCTGCCGGGCCGGGGGTCAACCCCCTCGGAGACGAGGCCCTGCAACTGCTCGCCCCGTGGTGGGACGCCTGGCCCTGCAGCCAAGAACCGACACAGCGCCCCGACCGGGTGGGATAATCCGGCTATGGATGTCAGAGTCGGGGCGATCGATTGCGGCACGAACTCGCTGCGACTGCTCATCGCCGATATCGACCGCCGATCGGGTCGGCTCACTGATGTCCTGCGTCGGATGGAGATCGTTCGGCTGGGTCACGGGGTCGACCGGACGGGAGTGCTCGCACCGGACGCGCTAGCCCGCACCTTGGCGATGACGCGCGAATACGCTCAGCAGTGCCGGGAGTATGCCGTTCACAACATCCGCTTCGTCGCCACCTCGGCGTCCCGGGACGCTTCCAACTCCGACGAGTTCGTGGCGGGAGTGCGCGAGGCGTTTGGCGACCTGGACGTCGTTCCCCAAGTGATTACCGGTAACGAGGAGGCACGACTGTCCTTCCTCGGAGCCACTGGCGACCTCGTCGCGGCCGGCATGGACGGCCCGTTTCTCGTCGTCGACATCGGCGGCGGGTCGACCGAGTTTGTCCGTGGCACCCGGACGGTCCAGGCGGCTACGTCAGTGGCGATGGGGTGTGTCCGGATGACCGAGCGTCACTTGCGCACGGACCCTCCCACGCCTCATGAGATCGCCATCGCCATGCGCGACATCGACGATGTCATCGACGAGGCTATCCACGTCGTCGAGCTCGGTTCGGTGCGCACCCTGGTCGGTCTGGCGGGGAGCGTCACGACGATCACCGCTCATGTGCTGGGGCTGACGGCATATGACCCGGCGGCAATCCATCTATCAACGGCGACCCCCGGGCAGGTCCAGTCGGCTTGTGCCGAGTTGCTGGCCATGCCGAAGGAGGCGCGGGCGGCCCAGGGCTATATGCACCCCGGTCGCGTCGACGTCATCGGTGCCGGTGCCCTCATCTGGTCGCGGATCGTGGCTCGGGTGGCTCGCCACACCAGTCTTGGCCAGGAGTTGCCGGTGGTCACCTCCGAGCACGACATCCTCGACGGCATCGCGCTGTCCCTCGTCGGTCGCTGACGCGGCATGTTCTCCTCGCCCGTGCCCCCGGGCTCCGGTTGGCCCGGGGACCCGGCGACGCGGCATACGCCCCGGGCGAGGGACCGCGAACAGGTGGTGACGTTGGCGGCGGCGGCCAGCACCGTGGCCGCCCTGGACGCGCGAATCTCCGTATGCCGTGCCTGCCCGCGACTGGTCGCCTGGCGGGAGGAGGTGGCTCGGGACAAGCGCGCGGCCTATGCCGACCAGGCCTATTGGGGGCGACCGGCGCCGGGCTTCGGTGACCCGACCCCGCGGGTGCTCGTCGTGGGCTTGGCGCCCGCTGCGCACGGCGCCAACCGCACCGGCCGGGTCTTCACCGGCGACCGGAGCGGCGACTGGCTGTATGCCGCCCTCCACCGGGCCGGATACGCCAGCCAGGCGGCGAGCACCCACGCGGGCGACGGGATGAGGTTAGCGGGGGTCCGGATTGTGGCGGCGGTGCGATGCGCGCCGCCGGGCAACCAGCCCACCGGCGCTGAACGTTCGACCTGCGCACCGTGGCTGGATCGCGATCTGGCGCTGGCTGCAGCGACGCTCGAAGCGATCCTAGCGCTAGGCGGATTTGCTTGGGACGCAACGCTGTCGGCGGCCCAGCGGGTCGGTTGGGAGGTCCCGAAGCCCAAGCCTCGCTTCGGTCACGGCGAGGTCGTCCCGCTGGCGTGCCCCGACGGGCGCGAGGTCCGCCTGGTGGGCAGCTATCACGTGAGCCAGCAGAACACCTTCACCGGTCGGTTGACCCAATCGATGGTGGACGCCGCGATCGCCCTTCTCGACGAGCGTCCGCCGTCCCCGTCCCCGCCACCGCCACCGTCGCCGTCGCCGGCTGACGCAGAAGTGATGGGCCCGCTAACGTAGCCGGGTGATCACACGCTCTGCACCAGTCCTCGCGGTGACTGTCCTCGGTGACGACCGACCCGGGATCGTCGCCGACGTCACCGCAGCCCTCGCTGGCCTTGGTGGCAACCTCGAAGACTCGACGATGACCCTGCTTCGAGGGCACTTCGCCATGGTCGTTCTGGTTCGCACACACGCATCGGTGGGCGCGGTCGAGGCCGCCTTGGCGCCAGTGGGTGCTGACGGGACGCTCACCGTCGATGTCCGCGAGTTGCGCGAGTCGCGTATGCCGGCCGCCCCCGGTGCTGCCTGGACGCTGCGGGTCCATGGGGCCGATCGCCCTGGCATCGTCGCGTCGATCACCCAAGTGCTGGCGTCGTATGGGGGCAACATCGTCGATCTGGGGACCCGGCTCGGCTCGGACCTATACGTGCTGATCGCCGAGGTCGAGCTGCCCCGTGGCGTTGCGGCCGCAGCGGTGACCGCCGATCTGCGCGCGGCGGCCGCCGAGGTCGGGGTAACAGTGGCCTTCGAACCGGTGGACGACGAGGTCCTGTGAGCCAGTTCGTCATGCCCTCGCTGCCCGAGGGCCGAGTGCTTAGTGTCGTCCGAGCGCCGGCGCCGGTTCTGGCGACGCCGGGAGAGACGGTGGATCCCGAGGCCGCTGAAGTGATCCAGCTGGCCGCCGATCTGCTGGCCACCCAAGCGGTGTCTCCTGGCTGTGTCGGTCTGGCCGCACAACAGGTGGGCGTCGCTTGGCGGGTGTTCTCTGTCGACGTGACCGGCCACCCCAAGACTCGGATCTGCCACGGCAAGTTCGTCCTATGCAACGCCGTGATCGAGTCGGCCAGCCGCAAGGAAAAGGGTCGTGAAGGCTGCATGTCCGTGCCGGACTTCACTGGTGACGTCGCCCGGGCCCGGCGGTTAGTCGTCCGGGGCCAACTACCGGTCACAGGCGAGTGGGTCACCCTGGAAACCGACGCGTTCGAGGCGGTGTGTCTTCAGCACGAGATCGATCACACCGATGGGATGGTCTTCCTCGACCGGGTTCCCGGGCCAGGGGCCGTTCACCCCCGGCGCACGTACCTCTAGCCGACACGGCATACCTCTGCGCGGCCCAGATACGGGCCGGGGCGTCAGTCCTCTGAACCGGAGGACAGGCCGGTCTTGATGAGGTCCATCACCGACGTGTCGGCCAATGTCGTGGCGTCGCCTACCTGACGTCCCTCGGCCACGTCACGCAGCAGGCGCCGCATGATCTTGCCGGACCGGGTCTTGGGCAGCTCCGGCACGATGAGGATGCGCTTGGGCTTGGCGATCGGGCCGATCTCCTTGGCCACGTGGTTGCGCAGTTCCTCGACGATCCCGGTGTTGTCGTCTTGGGCGTGGCTGGCGCCAGCCCGGAGGATGACGAACGCCACGACGGCCTGGCCGGTCATGTCGTCGTTGGCCCCGACGACCGCGGACTCGGCGACCTTCGGGTGGCTGACCAGGGCAGACTCGATCTCGGTCGTCGACAGCCGGTGACCCGATACGTTCATGACGTCGTCGACCCGGCCGAGCAGCCAGATGTTGCCTTCCTCGTCCTTCTTGGCGCCGTCACCGGCGAAGTAGTACTGCGGCCACCGCGACCAGTAGGTCTCGACGTAGCGGGCCGGGTCGCCCCACAGGCCGCGCAACATGGCCGGCCACGGCTTGGTGAGCACGAGGTAGCCACCGTGCCCGTCCGGCACCGGCTCGCCCATGTCGTCGACGACCTCGGCTCCGATGCCGGGGATCGGCCGTTGCGCCGACCCGGGCTTGAGGCTGGTGACGCCGGGCAGCGGGCTGATCATGATGCCGCCGGTCTCGGTCTGCCACCACGTGTCGACGATGGGGGCGCTGCCGCCGCCGATGACGTCGCGGTACCACATCCACGCCTCGGGATTGATCGGCTCACCGACCGACCCGAGCACCCGGATCGAGGACAGGTCGAACTTCGCCGGGATGTCCGAACCCCACTTCATGAAGGTGCGGATCGCCGTCGGTGCCGTATAGAGGATCGTCACCTTGTTCTGCTGGACGATTTCCCAGAACCGGCCCTGGTGTGGCGTGTCCGGCGTGCCCTCGTAGAGCACCTGGGTCGCCCCAAGGGCGAGCGGCCCGTAGACGATGTAGGAGTGGCCGGTGACCCAGCCGATGTCCGCCGTGCACCAGTAAACGTCCCGATCGGGGTGGACGTCGTGGACGACCGCGTTGGTGTATGCCGCCTGGGTGAGGTAACCGCCCGTCGTGTGGAAGATGCCCTTGGGCTTCCCTGTCGTGCCCGAGGTGTAAAGGATGAACAGCGGGTGCTCGGCCTCCATCCCCTGAGCTTCGTGGGTGGGTGCGGCCGCCGTCATCGCGTCGTGCCACCAGACATCCCGCGAGTCGTTCCATGCGACGTCCTGGCCGGTCCGGCGCACGACGAGCACCTTCTGCACCGATGTGTCGGCGTGGTCCAGGGCGGCGTCAACGGCAGGCTTGAGCGCGCTGGGTGTGCCGCGACGCCACCCACCATCGGCGGTGATGACGACCTTGGCCTGCGCATCGGCGATCCGGGTGTTGAGCGCCTCGGCCGAGAACCCGCCGAACACCACCGAGTGCGGGACGCCGATCCGGGCACACGCGAGCATCGCGACGACGGCCTCAGGGATCATCGGCAAGTAGATGGCGACCGTGTCGCCTTTGCCCAGACCAAGGTCGGTGAGCGCGTTGGCGGCCTGCTGCACCTCACGGTGCAGGTCGGCATACGTGACATCGCGGGTGTCCCCAGGCTCGCCGATCCAGTGCAGCGCGACCTTGTCGCCGCGGCCGGCCTCCACGTGCCGGTCGACGCAGTTGTATGCCGCGTTCAACTCGCCGTCGGCAAACCACTTGGCGAACGGCGCGTTCGACCAGTCCAGGACCTGGGTGAAGGGCTTGCTCCACGTGACGTAGCGGCGGGCTTGGTCGGCCCAGAAACCCTCGTGGTCGGCGTCCGCGGCGGCATACAGGTCGGCAGTCCCGTTGGCCTGCGCGGTGAACGCGGGGTCCGGCGGGAAACTGCGGTCCTCGTGGAGCAGGTTGGCCAGGGTTTCGTTGGACACGGAGTTCCTCCTGCGGCAGGCGACACGTGTGACCCATGCAACTCGGTATGCCGCATGGTGGACAAGAGGGCCGACCGCAAGGGGGGTTAGACGGGCGGTTTGCGCGGCGAGCGGTTCCCTGAGCGCAACTGCTCAGCTGTGCGACATCATTCGGCCGCCCGTGCGGCGCAGCGCCTCGCGGACTCGGTAAACCTCTGCCTCGTCGGCCCCTTCGAAGACCCAGGTCCGGACGATCCGGCGGATGTCCTCGTCGGGGATCGGGTCCCCGACCGAATGGCCGGCGCGCAGGCCCAACGCGGCCACGACGGTCTCGATCTCAGCTTCGGTGAGCTCACCCCGCAGCAAGGCAGGCGCTAACAGATCGGCTCTGGGTATGCCGCGTGGCTTCCCCGCCGAGAGCCATCTGTGCAGCGATGTCAGCGACCGCGTCATGCTTCCGGTCATGTGTCCATCATCCGCCGGCGCGTGCAAAGTTTCGCCGGCCCAACATCGAGTTCGCCCAGACCTAGCAGACGTTCACCTGATTGTCGAGTGGCCCCGCACGCCACCATCTCCTGCCGATTCATCGGTCAGCGGACGGCCGGCAACAACCCCATCCGGTCCTTGACCCGGGCGAGGGTGGCTGCCGAGACCGCGCCGGCCCGCTCGGCCCCGGTGGCGAGGATCCGGTCAAGCTCGGCGGGGTCGCCCAGCAACTCGGCCATCCGCTTCTGGAACGGTTCGACGGCGGCGACGACCACCTCGGCTACCTGCCCCTTGAGGGCGCCGTATCCCTGGCCGGCATACCCGGCCTCGAGGGTCGCCACGGGCACTCCGGTGAGCGCTGACTGGATGACCAACAGGTTGGACACTCCCGGCTTGTGCTCCGGGTCGTAGCGGATCTCCATCTCCGCGTCGGTGACCGCTGACTTGATCTTCTTGACGATCCGTTTGGGCTCGTCGGACAGCAGGATGACACCGGCGTCCGGGGAGTTGGTGCCCGACATCTTGCTCGTCGGGTCGGTCAATTCCATGATCTTCGCGGTCTCTTTGAGGATGTGCGGCTCAGGCACGACGAGGCTTTCGCCGTAGCGCTGATTGAACCGGATCGCCAAATCGCGGGTGATCTCCAGGTGCTGGCGCTGGTCTTCGCCGACGGGCACCCGGTCGGCGTCGTAGATGAGGATGTCGGCCGCCATGAGCATGGGGTAGGTGAACAGCCCGACGTTGGCCTGCTGGCCTTTGGCGGTCTTGTCCTTGAACTGGGTCATGCGGCTGGCCTCGCCCATCGCCGTCAGACAACTCATCACCCAGCCCAGCTCGGCATGCTGCGGCAGGTGGCTCTGGCAGAACACCGCCGAGCGGGCCGGGTCGACGCCCGCCGCGATGAATTGGGCCGCGGTCACCCGGGTGCGCCTGCGCAGCACGGCGGGGTCGGTCGGCACGGTGAGCGCGTGCAGGTCGGCGACGAAGTAGAACGCGTCGTAGGCCTCCTGCAGTTCGACCCAGTTGACCAGCGCCCCAACGTAGTTGCCGATGTGCAGGCTGTCGCTGGTCGGCTGCATCCCGGATAGGGAGCGGGGCCGGGTCCGCGGGGGTATGCCGCCTGGCTGGGTGCTCATGGGGTGTCTCCTGGGTCTTCTGGTTGGGACGGGTGGGCTTCTCGGTCGGTCCCACTGCCCTGGCACGACAAACGCCGCCCCGGGGGCGGCGTGGATGGGGTTGCTTCGATGGGCGCCGCCGCTATGCGGTGCGCCACCAGCCCTGGCGGGTCATCGAAGCCATGCCGCAACAATAGCGGACGCTGCCGGCCAGATCTGGGTCGCGTGGGCGCAACACAGCGCCCCGAACCTTCGCGGCCCGGGGCGCTGTGGCTTATGGGAGACGTATGCCGCGCGGCTACGACAGTGGAGCCGCGCGGCATACCTCGTGATGGGTCGGGTCCTGCTGGGTGGTGCGTGGAACGGGACCGTCAGTGGGCGATGGCCTTCTCGGCGCCGGCACCGGTGAGGGAGCGGACCTCCATCTCGGCGTACTTCGCGGCGTTGTGCTCGGTCGAGGTGACCGAACCCAGCCAGCCGAGGAAGAACGACAGCGGCACGGTGACGATGCCCGGGTTGTTGAGCGGGAACCAGGCGAAGTTGGCTGTGGGGAACATCGACGTGGCCGCACCGGACACCGTGGGGCTGAAGATGATCAGCAGCAATGCGCTGGCCAAGCCGCCGTACATGCTGAACAGGGCGCCCCGGGTGGTGAACTTCTTCCAGAACAGCGAGTAGAGGATCGTCGGCAGGTTGGCACTCGCGGCAACCGCGAAGGCCAGGGCGACGAGGAACGCGATGTTCTGGCCGTTGGCGAAGATGCCACCGATGATGGCCAGGATGCCGATGACAACCGCGGCCCGGCGGGCGATCTTGACCTCGGCGTCGGGGCTGACCTGGCCGCGCTTGATGACTTGGGCGTAGATGTCGTGGGCGAACGACGCCGACGCCGTGATGGTCAGACCGGCGACGACCGCGAGGATCGTCGCGAAGGCGACCGCCGAAATGACGCCGAGGAGCAGTTCACCGCCGAGGTGGAAGGCGAGCAGCGGGGCTGCGGAGTTCTGCTTGCCCGGGGCCGCGTTGATGGCGTCCTTGCCCACCAGAGCCGCAGCGCCGTAACCGAGAACCAGGGTGAACAGGTAGAACAGGCCGATCAACCAGATCGCCCAGACGACCGAACGACGAGCTTCCTTGGACGTCGGCACGGTGTAGAAACGCATGAGGACGTGGGGCAGACCCGCGGTGCCAAGCACGATGGCGATCGACAGCGAGATGAAGTCGATCTTGTTCTTGTACTGCAGGCCACCGGTCATCAACGGAGCCTTGGCCCGTTCGACGGCGTCGCCGAAGAGGGCTGACATGTTGAAGCCGTACTTGACGCCAATCCACGCCGTCATGACACCCGCGCCGACAATGAGCAGGGCGGCCTTGATGATCTGCACCCAGGTCGTGCCCTTCATGCCACCGACGAGCACATAGACGATCATGAGGGCGCCGACGACGGCGATGACGACACTCTGGCCGTTGCGGTCGGTGATGCCCATGAGGAGGGCCACCAGGCCACCGGCACCGGCCATCTGGGCCAGCAGGTAGAACGCCGACACCGCGAGGGTTGTGACGGCGGCGGCCGTGCGGACCGGGCGTTGCTGCAGACGGAAGCTCAGCACATCGGCCATGGTGAACCGGCCGGTGTTGCGCAGCAGCTCGGCGACGAGCAACAGGGCAACAAGCCAGGCGACCAGGAAGCCGATCGAGTACAGGAATCCGTCGTAGCCGTTGATGGCGATCGCGCCAGCGATGCCGAGGAATGAGGCGGCCGACAGGTAGTCACCGGTGATGGCGATGCCGTTCTGGCGTCCGGAGAAGGCGCGTCCACCGGCGTAGTAGTCCGCGGCCGTGGTGTTCTGCTTCGACACCCGAATGACGATGGCCAGCGTGATGAGGACGAAGACCAGGAAGATCCCGATGTTAAGGGCCGTGTTACCGACCTGGGTGCTCGGTGCAGCCTGCGCTGGGAAGGTCAGGGCGTTCACCGCAGCTCACCCCTTTCCATGTGCTCCGCGAGGGCCGCTGCGGCCGGGTCGAGCTCACGGTCGGCCCAGCGGGCGTAGATCATCGTGATCGCGAAGGTCGTCGCGAACTGCAGCAGGCCAAGGACCAGACCGATGGTGATCCGGGTGCCGCCGATCGGCGTGGCCATGAAGTCGATGGCGTACGACGCAAGCAGGACGTAAAGGAAGTACCAGGCCAGGAAGGCCGCGGTCATGGGGAAGACGAAGCCGCGGAACTTCTTCCGCAGGGCTGCGAACTCCTGTGAGTTCTGCACGGCGATATACCTCGCCGCCCTCTCCTCGCTGATGTCATCGTGACTGGTCAAGGTGGGGACCTCCAGTGTGGGCAGGCCTGCGAAGGGGCTCCGCAGTGTCGTGGGTCACACAATGGGGGCGAGCCCTGACGGCTGACTAGTCACCGCGCGCTCGGTGGGTTCGGCGTTCGCCCAGCGGTCGGCACCGCCCGCCCAGCGGTTGCGTCGGGAGCCGACGCTGGGTGGCCGGGACGGGCTCTCCGCTAGCCCGCGGAAGGGCGCACTCGGGCAGTGACTTCCTCCGGAGCGTGTAGCCGCACCATGGCCCGTGCGGCATTTGCCGGGATCGAGCGTGGAGTCGCCAGCGAAACCAGCACCGCTGTGACGAAGGCCAACGGCATAGTCCATGCGGCGGGCTGGGCCAACAGGACCGGCAACCAGCCACCCGTGCCCCGCCCCACGCCCACGAAGGTAGCCAACGTAGCGCCCAGCGCCAGGGTTCCTCCGACGATCAACCCGGCCGCGGCACCCGGGACCGACAACCCGCGCCACCACACTCCGAGGATGAGCAGCGGACAGAAGGTTGACGCCGCGATGGCGAAGGCCATGCCGACGGTGTCGGCGAGGGTGACGCTGGGAGCCAACCAGGAGGCGGCATACGGGATGAGGATGGCGACCACGGACGCGAGCCGGAACGAGTGCGAGCGGGGGAGGTCGCCGCCGAGGCGTCGGTTGATCGCGCCGGAGAACAAGTCTTGGTCGATGACGCCAGCGACCGAAACGGTGAGGCCGCTGGCCGTCGAGAGGAACGCCGCGAAAGCCCCGCCCGCGAGGATCGCGCTGAGCAGGTCACCGAGGGTGCCGGGCGCCATCGCCGAAGGGAGCAGCAAGACGACCGAGTCGGCGCGCGAGCCGGCGGGCAGGCTCGGGAGGTAGACGCGCCCGAGCATCCCGAAGACCGGCGGGAAGAGGTAAAAGACGCCGAGCAAGCCGATGACGATCACGGTCGTGTGGCGAGCCGCGCGCCCGTCGGGGTTGGTGTAGAACCGCACGAGCACGTGCGGGAGCCCCATTGTCCCGAAGCAGAGCGCGAGCATGGTCGAGTACGTCGCGTAGAGCGGGTGTTCGCGGGAAGGGTATGCCGGCAACGCACCCGCGAAGGGTCCGCCCGGATCGGTGAGCTTGGGCAACGGCTGGCCGCCACGCAGCCATAGCCAGGCCAGGACGAAGCACGGGATGGCAATGGCGGCGAGCTTGACCCAGTACTGCATGGCCTGGACCAAGGTGATCGACCGCATGCCCCCGGCGGCGACGCTGGCCAGGACGACACCCGCGACGACCAGGCTGCCGATCGCCGGTGACGCCCCAGTGACGGTCTGCAGCGCCAGCCCAGCCCCCTGGAACTGGGGGAGCAGATAGAGCCAGCCGATCGCGATGACCAGCAGGCTGGCCAGTCGCCGGACCCGTCCGGAGGACAGCCGCGCCTCGGCGAAGTCGGGGATCGTATAGGCGCCGGACCTCCGCAAGGGAGCAGCGACGAGGACGAGCAGGACGAGATAGCCCAGCGTGTAGCCCACTGGCAGCCACAGCATGTGGGTGCCGAGCGAATAGACGATGCCCGCGACCCCGAGGAAGCTTGCCGCCGAGAGGTATTCGCCGCCGATGGCCGACGCGTTCCACCCTGCCGTGACTGTTCTTCCGGCCACATAGAAGTCGCTCGTCGTCCGAGACAGGCGCAGCCCGAGCGCCCCCACCGCCACGGTCGCCGTGCAGATGAGGATGATCGCGAACAGCCCCCACCCGGAGGCGACGGAGTTCATCGCGGCCCGCTTGGCTTGCAGTGGCGCGTCAGCAACCCGACCATTAGCGGCCCGTCATGAGGTCGGTGAAGTCGCGTTCGATCCGTTCGGCGAGGTAAACATGGATGCGGGCGGCGAGCAGGATCAACGGATAGGTGCCCACGCCCGCGACAAGCCAGATCATCGGCACCGGCCCGACGGTCGCCGCCGCGACGCCAGGGACCAAGAGGAAGAGGGCCGGCAATCCGACGAGCACCCCTCCGACCGCGAGCAGGGTGGCCATCGACAGACGAAGTTGCGCTCGAAGCAAAGCCGTGAGGTAAATCTCGCCGAGCCCGGTCTGTTCGGTCAGCTCGACCGCGTCCGGGCGCTTTTCCGAACGCCGTCGCGCATCGCGGCGGGGCGACACGATGCGGACGCGTTTGCCCGCCGGGCCCGGGTCGCCGAGGGACCGTTCCCCGCGAGTCTCGGATATCCCCGGCCCGGGGGTCATCCGGTCACCGGCCGGCCGAGCGGATGAGGCGGTCGCGCAACGCTCTCGTATGCCGCCTGCTCACCTCGAGCGCGATGTCGTCACCGAGGCTCACCTTGCACCGTCCGCCCTGAACCGTGACGGCGGTGATGTGGCCGGTCGACACGAGAGTCGAACGGTGGATCCGCACGAAGCCGTGCTCTCCCCAACGTTCTTCCAGGGCGTTGAGCGAGATCCGGACCAGGTGTGAGCCCTTGTCCGTGTGCAGTCGCGCGTAGTCACCTTGGGCCTGGGCGTAAAGGATCTGACTGCGTTGGACGAACGTCGTCACCCCGCCCAGCTCGACCGGGATGGTCTCGTCGGCAGGGGCCTCCAGCGCGGCAGGGTTTGAGGCACGAGTCTCCGCTCGCTGGGCCACGACCCGCCGCACCGCCTCGGCCAGACGCTCGGCCCGGACCGGCTTCATGACGTAGTCGGTCACCTCAAGCTCGAATGCCGCGACCGCATGCTCGTCGTATGCCGTGACAAAGACGACCTGGGGGCGGTCGGCGAACCGGGCGAGCACCTTCGCCAGCGCCAGCCCGTCCAGACCGGGCATGGAGATGTCGGTGAAGATGACGTCGACCGGGTGCTGATCGAGCGCCTGGAGAGCCTCGGTGCCCGAGCTGGCCGTGTGGATCTGCCCGATCCGGTCATCCTGGCCGAGCAGCCACGCCATCTCGGCGAGGGTCGGTGCCTCGTCGTCGACGAGCAGCGCCCGCAGCGGCGGGGTCGACGACGGCGTCGTGCTCATGAAGCCACAGGATAGGGCGACCCGGCGACGCGGCATACCGTCGATCGGCGCGGAAACCGCCGGACAGCGGGGATGGTCATGAATCGGTGTGAACCCCGGGAGCGAACTTGGGGACCCGGAAGGTGACCTTCGTGCCCGAGCCGGGAGCGGTCTCGACGACCAACCCGTATTCATCGCCGAAGGCCTGCCGCAACCGGGCGTCGACGTTGCCCAGGCCCACACTGTTGCCCGACCCGCCGCCGGAGAGGACCGCGCGGATCGTCTCGGGATCGCTGCCCTCGCCGTCGTCCTCGATGGTGATCTCCGCCGTCGCCCCGACATCGGCCGCCGAGATCGACACATGCCCGATGCCGGCCTTGTGCTCGATGCCGTGGCGAACGGCGTTCTCCACCAACGGTTGGATTGCCAGGAATGGCACTGCGACCGGCAACACCTCGGGGGCAATGGTTAACGAGACGACAAGGCGTTCGCCAAAGCGGGCCTTCTCCAACGCCAAATAGCGCTCGATGTTCTGCAACTCGTCGCGCAGCGTCGTGTAGGCGCCCCCGCGACGCAACGCATACCGGGTGAAGTCGGCGAACTCCAACAACAGCTCGCGCGCCCGGTCGGGATCGGTCCGCACGAACGATGCGATCGCGGCGAGGCAGTTATAGATGAAGTGCGGCGAGATCTGGGCCCGCAGCGCCCGCAGCTCGGCCTCCATCACCCGAGTGCGTTGCCGCCCGAGCTCGGCCAGCTCGATCTGGGTGGAGATCCACCCGGCTAGCTCCTCGGTGGCCCGGACCAGCCCGGTCGAGGTGGTTCGCCCGTATGCCGCGAGCGCCGCCACCACCCGCTCGTCCGCGACGATCGGGGCGATGATCCCCGAACGGATCGAGCAGTCGGGGTCCGAGCAGGTGATCTGTTCGGGGGTCAACACCAACGTGCGGCCGGAGCTGAGCACGGGCTCGGCATGACCCCGGACGTCCTTGCGGTGGTGTGATCCGGCGCCGTCCCACGCGAGGGTGGCGTTGGTGTCGGTGATCGCCACCGCCGTCGAGCCGAGCATCGAGCGCAGGTGCCGAGTCGCCCGCGTGGCGCCCTCTGGGGTGAGGCCGTCGCGCAATGACCGGGTGGCCAGTGATGCGGTGTGCAGGGTCTCGTACGTGGCCCGGTCGACCGGGTCGACGAACCGGCGTCGTCGCATCAGGCGCAGGACGACAACCCCGAGCAGGATGGCTGCGAAGAGCCCGGCGGCGACGAGGCCGATCTCGCCGGGTGTGGGCATCGTCGGCATGGGGTCACTGTATGAGGCCGGAGCGGCCACGTCGGTGCCCATGGGTCGAAAGGCGGGCGGACGGCATACGCTGCCGTCCGTGACCGACGCCCGCGCTGCCGTGCTCACCCTCCTGGACCTCGACGGAGTCCGCGAGGCGGTCGACGCCGCCCGCGACGCCTGCACCCAATTGCGTTGGCACGAGGCGTTGCGCCGGCGGATTCCCGAGGCGTCCGCGGAATCGCGGGTGAGGGGGGCCCGCGCGAGTGCCTTCCTGGACGGTGCTGAGCTGCCCGTCGACCTGGTGCGGGATCTCGTGCGCGGGGCCCGGTCGTGGCCAGAGCAGCTGGACCCGGTCGAGGAGGTGCTGCGCGGCGCGATCCAGGCAACGGCCGAGACCGAGCACGTTCGGGGGCTGCTCGTGCGTTCGCCAGCGCAGGCCCTGGCCCGGCTGCACGTCGCCGCCGCGTCGGGGATGTTGCCCGCCGAGCAGGTAGGCCGCCCGCGCTGCGACGGTGAGTCCTCCCGCGAGTTCGTCGATCTCGGTATGCCGCCCGCCCCCACCGACATTCCCGCGCGCCTGGCCGGGGTGGGCGAGTTGATCGGGATGGCTGGGGAAGTGCCGGTGGTCGTGGCTGCGGCGCTGGTGCACGCCGAGCTGGCGGTGGTGCGGCCGTTCGTGCGGGGCAACGGGCTGGTGGCCAGGGCTGCGGAGCGGGCGTTGATCGCTGCCGCCGGCTTGGATCCGACGGGTGTCGCGGTGCCCGAGGCGGGTTGGCTCGCGGGTGGCGGGACGGCCTATCTGGGGGCGCTCACGGCATACGCTTCCGGGACGTCCGAGGGAGTGGGACTGTGGCTGCGCCAGGCCGCGGAGGCGATGACGCGGGCCGTGAGCGAGGGGGTTCGGGTGGCCGACGCGGTGCGGATCGGACGGCTCAGCTGATCCCGCGCAGGGGCTGGCGCAGCTTCCGTAAGTGGTTGGTGAGGAGGGGTGGGCTTGCCGATCCGGCCACCGCTCGGCGTGCCCGAGAACGCGGGAAAATCCGGCTGTCGAACAGTTTGCCTTTCCGGCTTCCAAGCCTGAGAATGGGTCTGCTCCCCTTCGGGGTTGAGCGGGTGCGCTCTGGCCCCTCCCCCCCGGTGCCAGCGCGCCAGACGGCCCCCGTTGTCCCCCCAACGGGGGCCGTCGTATGCCCGGACTGCGTCATCCACACCCCCCTGATCGATCGTCCCACCATCCACAGGCTCGAGGTGTAGCGCTGCGCCCGACGACGGCCGGGACGCACCCTGACGACATGCGCGAGACAACCGGTGATCGAGGTCGAGGGGTGCTTGTTGCTGTCGTGGGGGCGTCGGGAGGATCGGGCGCGTCGACCCTCGCTGCAGCGGTCGCTTCCGCTGCCGCGGACATCGGTCGCTCGGTCGTTCTTGTCGACGGTGCGGCTGGTGGCGCAGGCATCGACGTCGTGCTGGGGATCGAACACGTCCCCGGCGTGAAGTGGCCTGATCTGGCTGGGTGCCGAGGCCCGGTCGACGGTCCAGGGCTGCTGTCTCGTCTACCCCACTCCGGGTCCGTGGCGGTGCTGTCCCACTGCCGTGAGTCGGCGGTTCGCGTCGGGGGCACAGCGGTGCAGGGGGTGCTGACTGGGTTGGTGGACGTGGTCGACCTGATGGTGCTCGACGCTCCCCGGGACTGGGCGCTGGATCCCGCACGGGTCGGTGTGGTCCACCGCGACCCGCGGATCGACCACACCATGATCGGCATGCCGGCGGCCCACCGCACTGCCGACCTTGCGTCGAACGACCGGCCGATGGCTGACCTCGCGTTGGCCGATCTGCCGGTGGTGGACATCGCCGTCATCGTCTCCCGAACCGGAGTCATCGAGTTGGCAGCTCTCGCGGCAACGGCGCCACGGGTCGCGGCTCGGGTTGCCCAGACGCACCTCATCCTGCGGGGTCGTGGGGTGTCGCGCGCGCTCGCCCGCGACGTTGAAACTGCCCTGGACCTGCCGGTGCTCGGCGTGCTCGACGATGACGCCGACGTGCTCCGCGATCTGGCTCACGGCATACCTCCGGGACGCTCGCGAGGGTCGCACGGCGCGGTGGTCGGACGCCTGCTCGACCTGGTCGGGCCGACCCGAGGGCAGGTGGCTTCGTGACCGCGATGGATCGGCAGGTGTGGGATCGGATCAGGGCGGGACGGGCTCCCACCGCGACGCTGGTCGCCGAGCTGGCGTTGGCCGAGCGTGCCGTCCTCGGCGCGGAGGGCGCTGCAGCCGTGGGAGATTCAGTGTCTGCTGCCGTGCTCGGAGTCGGGCCGTTGGAGCAGATCCTGGCCGATCCCGCAGTGACCGACATTGTCGTCAACGGCGACGGGCGAGTGTGGGTCGATCGAGGAGATGGAATGGAGAGGGCATCGGTCGCCCTCGGGTCGGTGGCACAGCGGCGAGCCTTGGCGGTGCGACTGGCCGCGTCAGCCGGTCGACGGCTGGATGATGCGGCGGCATACGTCGATGCGGTGCTGCCCGGGGGACTGCGGCTGCACGCGATCCTGCCGCCTCTGGTGGCCGACGGCCCGCACCTGTCCCTGCGGGTGCCAGCGCGGGTGCCCTTGCGTTTCGATGATGTGATGTCCGCCGGGAGCGTGCCACCCGGATGGGAGGGAGTGTTACGGCGGCTGGTCAGCCGACGGGTGTCCTTCCTGATCAGCGGAGGCACGGGGGCCGGGAAGACCACCCTCTTGGGGGCCATGCTCGGCCTCGCCGACCCGAGTGAGCGGATCCTCGTCGTCGAAGACGTGAGGGAGCTGGCGATCGAGCACCCACATGTCGTGCATCTGGAGGGTCGCTCGCCCAACGTGGAGGGTGTCGGCGAGGTGACCATGGTGACCCTATTGCGTCAGGCGCTGCGGATGCGCCCGGACCGAATCGTCGTCGGGGAGGTCCGGGGGGCCGAGGTCCGTGAGTTGCTGGCGGCGCTCAACACCGGCCACGAAGGTGGGGCCGGGACGGTCCATGCCAATGCTGCCGGTGATGTCGTCGCTCGACTCGAAGCCCTGGGGGCGCTAGCGGGGATGTCACTTCCTGCCGTGCACGCCCAACTGGCGAGTGCGCTGTCGGTCATCATTCAGGTGCGGCGGCATGGCGCTCGGCGGGTCGTTGAATCGGTGGGAGTCCTCGCGGGGGCACCCGGCGGACGTCCGTCGGTCCTCCCGGTGCTCATTCAGCGCGAGGGCGGCGCAGGGGCACTCGACCCTGGAGTGGTGGCGGCCGCTCGGGACCGCCTGGCCGCGCTCGTCGGGGCGGACGTCGTGCCGTGATCGTTGACGGAGGACCGATGGCGGCGTGCCTCGTGGGGATTCTCGTGACCGTTGCCGTCCTGCTGGGTGGCCGCAGTCGCGCTGGTATGCCGCTGACGCAGCCCCACGACCGTCGCGACGGTTGGCCGTGGCGCCGGTGGTCCCGGTGGGTGTGGGAGCGCGCGCCGGGCCGGGCACGGGCTCGGGAGCGACGACGCGTCGCGTTGGCGGCCCAGCTGTGCCAAACTCTCGACCTCAGCGTCGCTGGCCTTCGAGCCGGATTGGATCTGTCGAGTGTCTTGCACTTCGCTGCGACTGAGGGCGAGGCCGGTGATGACGTGCTCGGTCTGCTCCGTGAGTCGACAGACCGGCCACCGACGGGTCACCGCATCGGTGCCGTTGTCCGCCAGACCCGTGAGATTTCGGCATCGGCGGGGGTGCCGCTGGCTGACGCATGGGAGGCGGCCGCGAGTTTGATCCGGGAGGAGGAGTCGCTGCGTCGCAAGGTTGCTGTCGCGCTTGCCGGTCCGCGGGCGACGATGCGCATCCTCACGGTGCTCCCGCTCGGTGGTCCGGCCGTGGGAGCCGCTTTCGGCATTGACCCGTGGACGTTGTATGCCGGGTCGTCAGCCGCGGTGATATGTCTGTGCCTGGGCCTGGTCCTGCTTGGAGTCGGGCGTTGGTGGTGCGGTCACCTGATTCGCCGCCTCGGTCTGGACGGACTGACCTGATGGCCGTGAGCTCGGCTGACGGGGCCCTGCTTCTGGGTGCGGCGTTGACGGTTGCGGCGCTCATGTGGCCAGGGTCGTCGGGTCGTTTCCCGGATGCCACTTCCGGGGTTGGCGCGCGAGCCGAGGCCCCTTCGGGGGCGGACGGAGGCGGCATACCGCCATCGCCGGGTGACTCGGCTGTGGCCGCGACCATGGAGTTGCTGGCGCTCGTCCTCGCGTCGGGCGGCGGCCTCGTGGATGCCGTCGAGGCGGTCGCGCGCACGTCGCCGGGACGGGTAGGCGCCCACCTCACCCTCGTGGCGACCGCCGTTCGCTGGGGTATGCCGTGGCCGGTCGCCTGGGCTGCGGTCGGACCGGCCTGGGCGCCGGCCCGACGGGCCATGGGGCTGGCCGGTGCTGCCGGCGCCGGGCCGTCGACCGCCCTGCGGCGAGCCGCGGCGGATGTGCGGGCTGCTCAGGTGCAGCAGCTCGAGCTGGCTGCGGCCAGGGTCGGCGTCTCGATCGTCCTACCGCTCGGGTTGGCGTTCCTGCCTGCCTTCGTGCTGCTCACCGTGGTCCCACTCATCATCGCCCTCGCCGGGGTCTTGTGGGTCTGAGTCACGATCTGCGGCTGGAGTGTCGAGAGGGTGATGAAGCCGCCGGACAGGTTGCGGCTGGGGATGTCGGCTTGGGCGAGGGTGCGGTGGGCGAGGTAGGACCGGAAGCCGGAGGCGCAGTGGATGACGATGGGGCGACCTCCGGCGGCCGCACGGATCTCGTCCAGCGCCCCGGCGACCTGTGGTTGGGGGACGAGCAGCGCTCCCTCGACGTGGCCACGCTCCCATTCGTCGGGGTTACGAACGTCGAGCACGAAGGTCGCCTCCGGGTCCAGCGGTTCCACGGGATCGTGCTGGGTCAGCCGGCCGGACCGGACGTTGTCGGCGATCATCCCGAGCATCATCACCGGGTCTTTCGCGGCCCCGAACGGCGGTGCGTAGCTGAGGTCGAGGTCGACCAGGTCGTCCACCGACAGCCCGCCCCGGGCAGCCGTCGCGATGACGTCGATGCGCTTGTCGATGCCCGCGCGTCCGGCTCCTTGGGCGCCGAGGATGCGGCCGTCGGCGTCGAAGTGCAGCAGCAGGTGCATCGTTTCGGCGCCGGGGTAGTAGCCCGCGTGATGCCCGGAATGGACACGGGCCGTGTGGAATTCGCGGTCGCCGAGAGTGCGACGGGACGCCCCGGTCATCGCGACGGTCAGCTCGAAGATGCGCACGACCGCGGTGCCGAGGGGTCGAGGTGAGCGCCGACCGCGACCCCGACCGGCGATCGAGTCGGCCGCGACGCGACCACCGCGGTTGGCTGGCGTGGCAAGGGCGATCGGGCCGACCGCGCCGGTGATCGCGTGGGTGCTCGCCGTGGCGTCCCCGACGGCCCAGATATTCGGGTCGGAGGTGCGTTGCTCCTCGTCGACGATGATCGCGCCCTGCTCGGTGACGGCCAGTCCCGCGGCAGCGGCCAGCTCCGAGCGCGGCCGGACGCCCACCGAGAGGACGACCAGATCCGCGGGCAGCACGGTGCCGTCGGCGAGGTCGACGACGGGGCGCCCGTCGCGGTCCGTGATGGCGCGTGCGGCGACACCCTCGTGCACGGCCACTCCGTGGGCGCGCAGTTCCTCGGTGACGTATGCCGCGATCTCGGCGTCGACGACCGGAAGCACGTGGGGGGCCGCCTCGACGATGCTCACGTCCAGCCCGGCATGGCGCAGTGCCTCGGCGGCTTCCAGGCCGATGAAGCCGGCGCCCAGGATGACGGCGCGGGTCGCCCCTTCGGTGAGCCAGCTGCGGATCGTGTCGGCGTCCGGCACCGTCCGCAGGGTCCGCACGCGGGGATGGTCGATGCCGGGGATCGGTGGGCGGACGGCATACGCCCCGGGGGCCAGGACGAGCGCGTCGTAGCGGATCCGCTCGGTGCTGCCGTCGGGTCCGCGCAGGGCAACCTCCCGGGCGGCGGGGTCGATGGCCGTGGCGAGGGTGTTGACGCAGACCTCGAGGCTCAGCGTGTCGGCGAGCGACTCCGGGGTTCGCAGCAGGAGGTCGTCGCGCCCAGCGATCTCGCCGCTGAGGTAGTAGGGGAGCCCGCAGTTGGCGAACGACACCTCGGCGCCCTGCTCGACGACGACGATCCGGGCGCTGGAATCCAGGCGACGCAGTCGCGCGGCAGCGCTCATCCCCCCGGCGACGCCACCGACAACCACAACCGTTCTCACGAACTCCACGCCCCTTCAGCTCTTTCGGACCTGCCGAGATCATACCCCTAGGGGTATGTACTGACCGAACCGGGCTGAGGTTGTCCACATCCCTGTGGTCGGCCGTCACGCCGTCCACAGGCGGCCGGGAACGCAGTGACCACGGGTGCTCCCAGCGTAAGGATCGTCACGTCGGAATTCCTTCGGAAGGGGTTCGCCCATGCGAAACACGTTGAGGTTAAAAGCAATCCGAGTTTGGGGGGGATGTTGCCGCCGCGTCGACCAGGGGATGACCACCGCTGAGTATGCCGTGGGCACGCTCGCCGCTGTGGCCTTTGCTGCAGCGCTCATCGCCGTGGTGAAGTCGGACACGGTGCGGTCAGCGCTGGCTCGGATCATTCAGTCCGCCCTCAGCACCGGATGACATGGGGGTCTCCTGGCGACAGCGCGAGCGGGGGATGGCGACCGCAGAATTCGCCGTGGCACTCCCGGCGGTTGTCCTCGTCGTCGTCGTCGGGTTGACGGCGATCCTGACCGGCATCGACCAGGTGCGCTGCATCGACTCGGCCCGCTTGGCCGCGCGAGCCTTGGCCCGTGGTGACACTCAGGCCGATGCTCGGACGCTCGCTCGTGGAGCCGCGCCGGTGGGCGCAGCCGTTACCCTCACCTCGTCCGGCGATCTCGCCACGGCCACGGTCTCAGTCGTCCGCCGAGCCCCGGTCATCGGCTTCTCCTGGGTAGTCCGGTCGAGCGCGGTGGCACCCCGAGAAGCGGTTCCGCCGTGAGACGTCCCCCAGGGAGGGAGAGCGGTCAGCTCACCGTCGTCGTGGTGGGGGTCATCGTCTCCACCCTCATTGCTCTCGCCGGGGCGGTTGCCGTCACGCGCGCGATCAGCGCAGCCCACAGCGCCCGATCGGCCGCAGACCTGGCTGCGCTGGCGGGGGCCGCGCAGGTCGTTCGGGGCGAGCCATTGGGAGCGTGCGCCGCAGCAGCCCGCCTGGCTCGGGCCAACGGAGCGTCGATCAGTTCGTGCTCCGTGGAGCCCGACGGCTCCGTCGTCGTTGCGGTCATGGTCACCGTCTCACCCCGGTGGGGCCAGACCGCGCACGCAGTGGCTCGCGCTGGCCCCGGGTGAGCGATGGGCCCAGATCGGTGGACCGGGCCGCGGCGCCCATAACTACGCGCGGCGGCAACCCGCACCGCGGCTGCAGTTCCCGCTCGGGAACCTAGAGCCAGCCTAGAGCCCCTCGTTCGGTCGTTGCGCGGGTGGCGGGGGCGGCGATGCCGACGCGGACGGGGAAGTCCGTAGTTGCTTGAGCTCCTTGCGCCGGGCCACCCGACGTTTGGTGCCCAGGGCCACCAACCGCACCCCGAGCCACAGCAACAGCATCGACAGCGCGCCGGCGGCAAAGAGGGTGATGGGCAGGACTGTCAGTTGCAGCCCGGTAGATCCGAGCGTCACTCCGGTCTCGCTCTGCAGCGCCAACCATGCGAGCCACCCACCCCCGCCCAGCCCGACGAGAAGCAGGATCAATCCGAATGCGACCACGTTGTCCTCCTGATGACCCGACCACGACGTCCGGCGCGCTGTTCCAGCAAGCGGGCCCGGTGGCGAGACTACCTAGAGCTGGTCGAGACAAGCAGGTTCGGCCCCATCATTCCGTGCGATCCCGCCGCCGTGGCCTACCCGGCGGGCGGCTCGATCATGTCCAGCAGTTCCACGACGAGACCGAGCACCCGGACAGCGCCCGCCTTGTCGAGCGGACGGTTGCCGTTGCCGCATTTGGGCGACTGCACGCACGACGGGCACCCGTCCGAGCAGGCACACCCGGCCACGACGTCCCGGGTGGCTGCCAGCCAGTCGCGCAGCACGGCATACCCGTGGTGAGCGAAGCCCGCGCCTCCCGGGTAGCCGTCATACACCAACACGGTCGGCAGCCCGGTGTCCGGGTGCCGCGCGGTCGACACGCCCCCGATGTCCCACCGGTCTGCGCTCGCGACCAGCGGCAGCATGCCGATGGCAGCATGCTCCGCGGCATGCAAGGCGCCCGGTATGCCGTCCGCCTCCACTCCGGCGTCAGCCAGCGTCTCCTCGGGCAGGGTCCACCACACACCCGTCGTCACGAGGGTGCGGACCGGCAGGTCGAGCGGATGCTCGCCGATGACGTCCCCGTCGGGGAGCCGACGCAGGAACGACACCACCTGGTGCCGCACCGTCACGTCACCGAAGGACGCGCTCACCGCCCCGGCTGCCCGCTGCTCCCGCACCCGGCCCAGGCTGAATTCGCTCACCGACCGGGCCTGGGTGCTCCATCCCGGATCGCCGGCGGTCACCACCGCGGCCCCGTCCTGCAGGTCCAGCGACGTGACGACGAAACTCCGACCCTGGTGCACGTGCACCGCCCCGGTGTGGACGGCTGCATCGGCCCGCGACTCATCGACCAGCCCCACGACCCGGCCGGTCGACCGCTCGACCACCCGCACCGGTCGCCCGATGCCACGAAGCGACACCCCGGCAGCCGGCGACTCGTCGCCGGCCCAGTAGACGCCGGTCGGACGTCGCCGCAACACGCCATCGGCGACGAGGCGGTCCAGCAACGCCGCCGCCCCGGCGCCGAAGGCTCCAGCCGCCAAGTCAGCGTCAGTCACCGGCACCTCGGCTGCGGCACACACCAGGTGCGGGGCGAGCACATGCGGGTTGGCCGGGTCGACGACGGCGACCTCCACCGGCCGGTCGAAGATCGCCGCCGGGTTTCGCACGAGGAAGCCGTCGAGCGGGTCGTCGGCAGCCACCAGAAGGGCCAGCGACTCCCGCCCGGCCCGCCCGGACCTCCCCACCTGTTGCCAGAACGACGAGATCGTCCCCGGCCACCCGGCGATCAGCACCGCGTCCAACCCGCTGACGTCCACCCCGAGTTCCAGCGCCGTTGTCGCCGCCAGCCCCCGCAACCGGCCCGAGCGCAGGTCGGCCTCCAAGGCTCGCCGTTCCTCGGGCAGATAGCCGCCCCGGTATGCCGCGATCAGCGGCCCCGACCCAGGCGTAGCTTGCGCGCCGCCACGATCGGCCGAGCGCCGAGCCGCCGACTGCGCGATGACCTCGGCCCCGACCCGGGACCGAGCGAACGCCACCGTCTGCACGCCGGCATCGACCAGGTCGGCCAACAGGTCTGCGGTTTCGGCCACGGCCGATCGCCGCCGCGCCGTCACCGCCGACTCGGCATCAGCCGTCGGCCGGATCTCGGGCTCCCACAGCCCGATCGTTACCGCTGCGCGTGGTGACCCATCGTGGGTGACCGGGCGGACCGGCATACCGACCAGGGCGGCCGCGTGCGCCCCCGGATCGGCGACGGTCGCCGACGCGAGGACGAAGGTGGGGTAGGCGCGGTAGCGAGCCGCCACCCGCCGCAACCGCCGCAGCACGAGCGCGACGTGCGACCCGAACACGCCCCGATAGACGTGACACTCGTCCACGACGACGTAGCGCAACGCCCGCAGGAACGGCGCCCACCACTCGTGCCCCGGCAAGAGCGAGTGGTGCAGCAGGTCCGGGTTGGTGAGCACGTATGCCGCGTGCTCCCGGATCCAGCGTCGCTCCTCCGGCGCGGTGTCCCCGTCGTAGGCCGCGACCCGCAGCCCCGGTAGGGCCAACCGACCCACCCGGTCGAGCTGGTCATGGGCCAACGCCTTGGTCGGCGCGAGGTACAGCGCAGTCACCCCACGACCGGTCGGCGCCGCAGCGCCGTCCAGCACGCCGGACAACACCGGCACGAGATAGCCCAACGACTTCCCCGAGGCCGTCCCCGTCGCCACGATGACATGTTCACCCGCGTGGGCGGCCTCGGCCGTCTCGACCTGGTGACTCCACAGCTGGTCGATCCCCGAGGCCAGCAAGGCGCCGGCCAGCGGGGGTGCCACCCACGTCGGCAGGTCGCCGGTCCGGGCTCCGCGAGCCGGGATCCGGCGGGTATGCCGCAGCCGCCCCTCGCGGGCCCCGCTCGCCAACCGGGCGAGCAGCATCGCGGGGTCCGGGTCGGCATCACCGTGCCCCCGGGCCGTCGGGCCTGGAACGTCGAGCATTGGCCCAACCGTAGGGTCCCGGGGTACCGTTCACAGACAAGGCTTGTCTGCGGAAGGGTGTGATCGTGGATCTGACGCTGTCGACCACGGCGCAGGGGGAGCGCACCATCGTCCACGTCGGCGGGGAGATCGACGTCTACACCGCGCCGGTGCTGCGCCGACGTCTCGACGAGCCGATCCACAGTGGCTGCCGCGACCTCGTCGTCGACCTGAGCCGGGTCACCTTCATGGACTCGACTGGCTTGGGTGTGCTGGTCGGTCGGCTCAAGCTGGTCCGATCCCAAGGCGGTCGGATGCGGATCGTCGGTGCGAGCGACCGGGTCCACAAGGTCTTCGCGATCACCGGGCTGGACCGGGTTCTTGAGATGTACCCGTCGCTCGGCGACCTTCCGGCTGACCCGGCCTGAGCGAGCGACCCGGCCCGACCGGCACGCGACGCACCCCGAGATCCCGCTGGACGGCATACCCGACCGATAAAAGCGTTTGCACGACCAAGGTGACTCGCGCCACAGGTCCCCGACGGCCTCACCCGGTCGCCTCACGGTAGGCGGGAGCGATAGCCTCGCCCCCGGAACACACGGATGTGCCTCCGCCGAGCCCCCGTTCGGCGCCGACCCCGTGCGCCGCTGCGGCGGCGTCAAGGAGGAAACGCATGCAAGCCCTCACACCTGCCGCGGGAGGGGTTGTCCTCGACGGACTCAACCTCACTCTCGTCCTCGTCGTCCTCGTGATCTCCCTCATCGCCCTGGTGATGGGCGCGCTGTTCCGAGGCCAGGTCCTCGCGGCCGACCCCGGCACCCCGAAGATGCAGGAGATCGGCGCAGCGGTCCAGGAGGGGGCTCAGGCCTACCTCCAGCGCCAGTTCAAGACCCTGGGCGGCTTCGTCGTCCTGGTCTTTGTCTTGCTCTTCCTGCTGCCTGCTCCCGACATGGGCGTCAAGGTCGGCCGGTCCATCTTCTTCGTCATCGGGGCGGTGTTCTCGGCTGCGATCGGCTACCTCGGCATGAACCTCGCAGTCCGCGCCAACGTCCGGGTCGCCTCGGCCGCGCGTCAGGGTGACCGCGAGGGCGGCATGCGGATCGCCTTCCGCACCGGTGGCACCGTCGGCATGGCCACGGTGGGCCTCGGTCTGCTCGGCGCCTCGCTCGTCGTGCTGCTCTACAAGGGTGACGCTCCCAAGGTCCTTGAGGGCTTCGGCTTCGGCGCCGCACTGCTCGCGATGTTCATGCGTGTCGGCGGCGGCATCTTCACCAAGGCGGCGGACGTGGGCGCCGACCTCGTCGGCAAGGTCGAGGCGGGCATCCCCGAGGACGACCCCCGCAACGCAGCCACCATCGCCGACAACGTCGGCGACAACGTGGGTGACTGCGCCGGCATGGCAGCCGACCTCTTCGAGTCGTATGCCGTCACCCTGGTCGCCGCTCTCATCCTCGGCTCCGTGGCGCTCGGCGTCACCGGCCTGGTGTTCCCGCTCATCGTCCCGGCCATCGGTGCCGTGACGGCGATCATCGGCGTCTTCATCACCAAGGTGAAGGGCAACGAGAACGGCCTGGCCGCCATCAACCGTGGCTTCTACATCTCGGCCGTCATCTCCGGCGTCCTGTCGCTCATCGCGGCGTTCGTCTACCTGCCGCAGTCGGCGACCATCGGGACCGTCGTTGTCGACGGCCTGCGGATCCGCGCCACCATGGCGGTCTTCCTCGGCATCATCCTTGCCGGTGTCATCCTGTGGCTCACCGGCCACTTCACTGGTACCACCGCTCGCCCGACCAACGACGTGGCGCGCACCTCGCTCACCGGCCCGGCGACCGTCGTCCTGGCGGGCATCGGCGTCGGCTTCGAGTCTGCCGTCTACACCGCGGTCATCATCGGTGCCGCGGTCTACGGCGCCTTCGCCCTCGGCGGCGGCTCCGCGGCGCTGGCGCTGTTCTTCATCGCCCTCGCCGGGTGTGGCCTGCTGACCACGGTCGGCGTCATCGTCGCCATGGACACCTTCGGCCCGGTCTCGGACAACGCCCAGGGCATCGCCGAGATGTCGCACGACATCGACGCGGCCGGCGCCCGGATCCTCACCGACCTCGACGCCGTTGGCAACACCACCAAGGCGATCACCAAGGGCATCGCGATCGCCACCGCCGTGCTCGCGGCGACCGCCCTGTTCGGCTCGTTCACCGACGCCTGGTCCCAGGCGGCGGCCGACCTCGGTGCCAAGAGCGCGGCGGACCTGCCGTTCTCGTTCGTCACCGAGATCGTCTCGCCGGTCACCCTCGTGGGTGCCCTCATCGGTGCCTCGGTCGTGTTCCTCTTCTCGGGCCTGGCGATCAACGCCGTCACCCGGGCTGCGGGCGCGATCATCTTCGAGGTGCGCCGTCAGATCCGCGAGATCCCCGGGATCATGGAAGGCACGGCCAAGCCCGAATACGGCAAGGTCGTCGACATCTGCACCCGCGACTCGCTGCGTGAACTGGCCACCCCCGGTCTGCTCGCCGCCCTCACGCCGATCATCGTCGGCTTCGGGATGGGCGTCGGCGCCCTCGCGGGCTTCCTCGCGGGCGCCATCACCTCGGGCTGCCTCATGGCCGTCTTCCTGGCCAACTCCGGTGGGTCATGGGACAACGCCAAGAAGATCGTCGAAGACGGCGCTCACGGCGGCAAGGGCTCCCCGGCCCACGCGGCCACCGTCATCGGCGACACCGTCGGCGACCCGTTCAAGGACACCGCCGGCCCGGCCATCAACCCGCTGCTCAAGGTGATGAACCTCGTCTCGGTGCTCATCGCCCCGGCGATCGTCGGCCTCACCATCGGTGCGGGCGCCAACGCGGGCATCCGTTACGGCATAGCGCTGCTGTGCCTGGCCGTCGTCGTCGCTGCCGTCGTCGTGTCCAAGCGCCGCGACCTGGCGATCACCGGCGACGCCTCGCCGGCCGCCGCCCGCGTCGGGAGCTGAGCACCCGGCATACCCCCTGCCGGATCCCGGCAGACCACGAGAGGGTCGGTTCCCGTTCTGGGAGCCGACCCTCTCGGTATGCCGTGCTCGTGCGCCCGCGGTCAGCGCGGCTTGGTCGCCCGGATCGACGCGCTGGCGAACGCGCCCTCCAGTGCCGCCACGATGGCCGCGACGTTGAACCCGTCGGCCAGCTCGCCCGGTGCCAACGAGCTGGCGAGCTCCTCCAGATCGAGCCGGTCGTAGCTGCGGGTCACCTCGATGGAGGCGTCCACGAAGCCCGCTTCGCCGAGCTTGGCGAGATAGTCGGAGTCGACCAACGCCCCGGACACGCACCCGGTCCACAGCCCCACCACGCCGACGAGCTCCGCGGGGATCGGCCGGAGCAGCACGATGTCGGAGACGGCGAACCGGCCGCCGGGACGCAGCACCCGGAACGCCTCGCCGAGCACGGCGTCCTTGTCCGGCGACAGGTTGATGACGCAGTTGGAGATGACGACGTCGATCGACTCGTCCGGCAGCGGCACCGCCTCGATCGTGCCGAGCAGGAAGGTCGCGTTCTCGACACCCGCCTCCGCTTGGTTGCGCCGCGCCAGTTCCAGCATTTGGGGGGTCATATCGAGTCCGTATGCCGTCCCGCCCGGCGCCACTCGCCGCGCCGACAGGAGCACGTCCAGACCGCCGCCGGAGCCCAGGTCCAGAACGGTCTGTCCCGGCTGCAGGTCGGCCAGCAGGGTCGGGTTGCCACACCCCAACGAGGCGATCAAGGCGCCCTCCGACGGGGCATCCTCGGGTTGGTAAAGGTCCCGGGTGATCGGGTCGGCGCCGGCGGGCTCCGAGCAGCACGACGTCCCGCAGCAGGAGCCCTTCGCCGACCCGCCTCCGTCCAGCAGGTCGAGAGTCGTGCGCGCCGCCGCGGCATACCGCTCCTGGACGACGGTTCGGACCGCCTCGGTGCCGATGGCTCCGGTGCCGATGCCTTCGGCGACGCTGCCTTCGACGACGATGCCTCCGGTGCCGGGCGAGACCTCGGAATGGGTCGGGGCGGGTCCGGCGGTCATCGCAGCTCCTTGATTCGATAAATGTCTAAACACGATGCTCGCACTCTGTTTCGATATCTGTCAAGATAAGCATCATGACGACGACCCGGCTCACCCTTGCGGCGCCCTGCTGTGCGCTCGGGGCGCCGCCGGTGTCCTCGGCCGAGGCCGAGAGCATCGCCCCGATGTTCAAGGCACTCGGCGACCCGGCCCGGCTGCGGCTGGTGTCGCTCATCGCCGCCCAGCCGGAGGCCTGCGTGTGCGACCTGGTCGCCGCGTTCCCGTTGTCCGGTCCGACGATCTCGCATCACCTCAAGGTGCTGCGCCAGGCCGGGCTGGTCGACTGTGAACGGCGCGGCACCTGGGTCTATTACTGGGTCCGCCCCGAGGCGCTCGCGCAGCTCAGCGCCCTGCTCGGTCGCCCCATATCTGCAGCCGCTTCGAGGTAATCCGCCGTCACCCGGCGATGGCGGAATACCTCGACCCGGCGGTGGCCGACCGTGGGCGCGGGCAGAGACGCGGGGCTGCAGCGGCATACGCTAGGCGCCGTGAGCCCGACGCCTGTGCCCGACCCCGACCTGTTGCCGCGCCTGCGCGCCGACCTGGCTGCCGCGGCATACACGGTCGACGGCGTCGAAGACACGCTCGGTCCCGTGGCCGCCGGTGCTCTGCACCGCGAGCAGCGCCTGCCCGCCGACCTCGCCACGCGGCACCGTGCCGAGCCCGCCGCGGTCCTCATCCGGCTGCTCGCGCTCGGTTTCCCGGTCGCCTGGGACGACGCCGACCGCGCGTTGCCCACCCTGCGTGCCGACGGAGCGGTGCAGCTCGGCCTGGCGCGCGCCGAGGGCGCCGACCTGCGCGCGACCTGCGACCTGCGCCCGTATGCCGATGAGAGCCACCAGTGGTGGGTCGCCTCCGACCTGTCCGAGATCGCCACCGGGCGTCCGCTCGCTGAGACTCACGTCTTGGGGATCGGCAACGCCTCGACGACGCTCGCCGAGTGGACGATCCGGCGACCGGCCCGGCGCGCCCTCGATCTCGGTGTCGGCAGCGCCGTCCAGTCGCTGCACCTGGCCGCCCACGCGCACGAAATCACCGGCACGGACCTGTCTGAGCGGGCCCTGGCGTTCGCGCGCTTCAACGCCGACCTCAACGGCCTGCCCATCGAGCTGCGCCAGGGCAGCTTGCTGGATCCCGTCGCGGGACAACGGTTCGACCTCGTCGTGAGCAACCCGCCCTTCGTCATCACCCCGCGGTCGGCGGGAGTCCCGCGCTACGAATACCGAGACGCCGGCCTCGTCGGCGACGGTGTTGTCGAAGCGCTGGTCCGCCGGGTGGGGGAGCACCTCGAACCCGGTGGCGTCGCGCAGTTCCTCGGCAACTGGGAGATCCGGCGCGGCTCCGACTGGCGCGATCGGTGGCGCGAGTGGCTCGCCGGCACTGGCCTGGACGCCTGGGTCATCCAGCGCGACGTCCAGGACCCGGCCGAGTATGCCGAGCTGTGGGCTCGCGACGCCGGAGCCCGTTCCGGGGCAACGAGTTTCGACCACATGTATGCCGCGTGGCTGGCCGACTTCGCCGACCGCGACGTCGAGGGGATCGGGTTCGGGATCGTCACACTGCAGCGTCCGATGACTGAGCGGGAGCCGTGGCTGGATCTCGTCGAGGTCTCCGGTCCGGTGGCTCCCGGCGTCGGCCACGCCGTCGACGCCGGCCTGCGGGCCCGGACCGCGATTGCCGAGGGCGGGACGGCATACCTGCTGGACACGGCATGGGCGGCGGCGCCGGACGTGACCGAAGAGCGTCACC
>WBZS01000381.1_pt1 | contig 60811 bp, 62 predicted proteins | sample 5204201 | NCBI WGS metagenome assembly WBZS01 (sample SAMN12344357, study PRJNA552823) | activated sludge metagenome | biome: Activated sludge suspended growth; feature: Nitrification reactor; material: Wastewater; isolation source: activated sludge from nitrification reactor of wastewater...
GCCGGTGGCCTAGACTGTCCTAGCCGTGGCGGCCTGCCGTCGCGACATGGTGGGTATAGCTCAGCTGGTAGAGCACCTGGTTGTGGTCCAGGATGTCGCGGGTTCGAGTCCCGTTACTCACCCCAAACGGGTCAGGTGTGAACTTGCGACCAAGGGGCCACCCTTGGTCGCGGTTCGCGCCTGGCCCATTTTCTTCGCCTCGGCGGCCCAGCTCAGGGCGTCGGCGTGGAGGCCGGAGAGGCTCAGTCCGTCATACGGGTTCCGGTAGCCGACGCGCACGTCGTTGTCCTCGTCGATGTAGATCGCCCTGAACAGTGCTTGGTTGCACAGTCGGCGGTTCGCGTCGTCGGCGTGCTCGTAGAGGTCGGCTGCGTTGGACAGCAGTTTCAGCGAGTCGTCGAGGTTCGCCCGCGCGTCGGCATAGTGGCCGTGGTGAGCGGTGATCCGGTGCTCGATGGTCTCCAACGACGCGGTGATCCGGTCCTGCTCCTTCTTGAGCAGGTCGAGCGGGATGGCTCCGGCGTAGTGGGCTTGCAGCAACTTCTGCTGCTCGCCTTCGAGTTGGGTTCTCCGGGACGCGAGGTCGGCAAGTTCGGCGGCTCCTTCGGCCATCATCTCGTCGAACCGGGCATGGATCATCGCCGAGACCGCCTGCGTCGTCTCGGGATCGAGCTGCACCTTGGCATAGAAGCGCTCGATGAGCCGTTCGACCTGCTCGATGAGCATCGCCTGCCGGGTGCAGTCGCCTCTGCCACCATGCCTGCTCGCGCACACGAAGTACGGGTAGATCGTGCCCTGGCTGCTCTTGGCGTTGCACACCAGTAGCCGCGAGCCGCACTGGCCGCAGAACACCGTCCCCTTCAAGTAGTGCTCGTGGACTTGCGTTGCATCTGCTGCCGAGCGGTGCGTGCCGAGCACGGTCTGCACCTGGTCCCACACCTCGTTGGGGACGATGGCCTCGTGCGCTCCGGCATAGGTCACGCCCTGGTAGCGGACGCTGCCCTTGTAGTACGGGTTCGTCAGCATCCGATGCACCGACGACTTCCCGATGGGTCGGGACGGTCGCCGCGGCGACGCCGCTGTCGTGAGCCCGCGCGCTACGAGCTCCTGGTGAAGCTGGCTCGTCGTCCAGTCGCCGGATGCGAACACCTGGAACGCCCACCGCACCAACGGGGCTCGCTCCTCGTCGATCTCGACGGTGCGTACTTCCCGCCCGAACTCGTCGCGCACGCCGACGTTGCGGTAGCCGATGGGTGCCTTCGTCACGGTGCCGCCCTGCGCGGCCTTCTGCGACAGACCCTTGACGACCTCGGTGGCGAGGTTGCGGGAGTAGAACTCCGCGATCGAGGACATGATGCCGTGCAGCAGCATCCCGGACGGGGTCTCGTCGATGTTCTCCGTGGCCGACACCAGCGTGACGCCGGCGTCCTTGAGGGCGAGGTGGATGGTCACGTCGTCGGCTCGGTTGCGGGCGAGCCGGTCGACCTTGTGGACGATGCAGTAGTTCGTCTTGTGCTTCGCGACGTACTGGATCATCCGCATCAGTTCGGGCCGGTCGGCCTTGCGCGCGGACTCGCCCGCGTCGACGAACTCCTCGATGATCGTTGCTCCGAGCTGGTCGGCCTTGCGCTGGTTCGCCTCGCGCTGGGCCGGGATCGAGAAGCCCTCCGCCTGGCCGCCCTTCTCCGCCTGCTCCTTCGTGGAGACCCGTAGGTAGGAGACGGCGAATGATCCGGGGAACGGGGTGGGCGCTACGAGGCTGTCTATCGCGGTTCGGTCCGCGTCGATGATCGTCATGGCTCTTCTCCACAGTCACTGGTCCTGCCGACGCGGACTTGTGAGAGCGGATGTTGATCGTGAGAAGAGCCCGAAGGCTGTAGGACTAGGCCGAGTCGGCCACGTTTACTTTGCCTCGCCGTGGCGGCGAAGCGCTAGGACCACAACATCCGCCATCCGCGACGGATGCCTCCATTCTACGACGACGCGCTCGCGGAGGCACGAGGGCGCTTCGGTCGCGTCGATCCCTCCGAACGGCACGCTCCCGACTGTTGGAGCGCCAGGCGGATCAGCAGCTCGCAGAGCTTGTCCAGGTCGGGCGGCTCGTGGAACTCGGCGCGGATCGTCAGCTCGCGCTCGCTCTGTTGACGCTGCCCGGTCTTCCGTTCATAGCGGCGCGCCACGATTCACACCTCGCCCGTCTCCGGGTCGATGCCCGCGAAGAAGGCATCCTCTGCTTCCTGGCGCGCATCCACCATGTCGATCACGAACCGAACGAAGTCTTCGTCGCGATCCGTGATCGGTGAGTCCTCGATGGGCTGAGTGGGGTCTTCACCGGGCCAGCTCGTCTGGCGAGTCGGGCGGTCTCGGTCGAGCCGCGTACCGCAGGCCGACACCCAATCACGAAGGCGGGCACGGGCATCGGCGAAGTCGCGGTGCCAGCCGAGCGGTGCCGACCCATTCTGCTCGGGGTCGTATGCGCACAGCCAGTGCAGGTGCAGCGCCGACAGTTCCCAGAGGAGCTCGGGGTGACGGTGCCAGTAGGGCGGAACGACGCTGGCCGGAAGTCCGTAGGTGTGGCGAAGCCAGTCCACCCAACGGTTCAGTTCGAGCAACTCGGCTTCGAGATCGTTGGCGGTCAGCAGATTCCAGTTGACCGGATGCGGCGGCTCGGGCACGTCGAAACGCGGGGACGCGAGACCTGCCTCGGGTGGCATGTCGTCGTGCTCAGGGTGGAACTGATCGCTCATGGCGGGATCGCTCACATTCCGATGGCAGCCGCGGTGGACGGCGCGGCCTGCTGAGGTCCGGTGAACGCCGCGGCGTCTCGGCCGGAAGTGCGTTCGCTGCGATCCACCTCGTAGCGGGTGCGGGCGAGGTCGTGTCCGATGCGCGTCGCGATGAACTCCTCGCCCTCGTACCGCTGGCCGTTGCGCTCGTAGGAGTAGTCGCGCACCCGTCCGTCGGCGATGATGTTGTCGCCCTTGGCGAGCCGCTCGGCTCCCTGCTCGGCAGCACCGCGATACGCAATGAGGTCGTGGAACGTCGTCTCCAGTTGCGTGAAGGAGTTGTCGGGCTCCTTGCGGTAATGCTCGATGCCGACCTTCATGTAGAGCCGTGCGTCGCCGCGGTCGGTGTAGCTGAGCTGCGGGTCCGAGGCGACAAAGCCGGAGATGGACTGGTGGGTACGAATGGCCATGATGGCGTCCTCCTGAACTCGGGCGACCAGCCGTGTGTGGCCGCTGTGTCAGGCAGGTGCGCTTCGGCACCCAGACGCAGCGTCAGGTGACGGGGCGGTGGCGCAGCAGTGTTTCGAGTTCGTCGCGGTCGCTGCGGAGTTGCGCGGCATCGGGGCGAGTCGGCCAGGCGCGGAGGTCGGTGACGATGGGCGGCGCGGAGCGCAGCATCGCAATGCCGGTGCCGAATGGCAGGGTGCGGATGCGGTCTGGCGGCAGGATCGGGACGCGGCGGATCGAGCGCTGGTTGGAGCGGGTGCCGTGGTCGCCGAGTGTCACGCTGTCGGTGTACTCGTCGCGCTCTCCGATGAGCGTGGAGAGGTCTTGGAGGTCGCGGCTGTTGGATGCGCCGCCGAGGATGATCTTGACGATGCTAGCGTCCCAGATCGCGCCGGCCTGGTGTTCACTCCACCTGTCGCGAGCCTGTGCGAGGGACTGCAAGACCGGCATGGTCGTGATCCCGGTGCCACCGCCTTCGGCCATGAGCGTCGGCAGTGACGGCAGCGGTGCGAGATTCCCGATCTCGTCGAGCGCGAGCAGTAGCGGCGGGTCGAGCCGTGCTCCGGGCGAGCGGGCGGCAAGTCGGCGGGCGGTTTCGATGAGGTCTTCGACGAACGCCGCGACCAGCGATGCCGAGGCTCCTGCTCCTGCTCCGGTGGCGAGCAGGTACAGGGTGCCTTGTTCGGTGAGGAAGGTCTCGGGGTCGAAGTGCTCGTGCGGGCCTGGCGTGACGGCATCGAGCACGCGCGGGTCGGCCAGTGCGGCCAGTGCGAGGGAGACGCCTTGCCAGATGCTGTCGCGGGTCTTGGGGTCGGCGTCGATCATCGCGGCCAGGGAGTCGTCCCAGCCCATCGCCGCGTTCGGGTGTGAGTTGAGGATGGCGACGGCTTCGGACGCGGCGCTGGGGTCGAGGGTCCATCTGAACAGCTCGGCTGGCTGGCGGCCGTCGAGCGCGGCGGCATGCAGCAGGCTTTGGAGTGCGGTGCGGGTTTTGCCTTCCCAGAACCCGCCGGACTCGACCCCTCCGGCGCTGAGTCCTGTGGCGGCTGCGAGGCCGTTAGCGCGGATCATCGCGGTCAGCGGATCGTCACAGCCGCGAATGGGCGACCAGCGCAGCCCGGCGGGGATGCCTTCGGCGAGGTGTTGCGGGTCGAACACCGCGACCGGTCCGCCCCTGCGGCGTCGGGCGCGGAGGGTCGCGGTGAGGTTGTCGGGCCTGGTGCTGGTGGTGACGACCGCTCCGGGTGCGTCGAGGATCGCGTTGATGACGACATGTAGGCCCTTGCCTGAGCGGGGTGGGCCGATCAGCAGGATCGAGTCTTCGACAGATGCCCAGACCTCCGTCCCGCGACTGGCACCGAGGAGGTAGCCGACATCCTGCGGGGCTGGTGATTCCAAGGAGGGGCGCAGTGTGGCCGCGCGGTGCAGCAGTGCCTTCGCGGATGCTGCGGTCTTGACTTCATGGCTGGTCGCGATCCCGGCAAGGCGGTGCGGGTCGGTCTCGGTCTTCCGCGTGTGGCGGCGCAGCACGATCCACACCCAGACGATCCCGGTGGCGAGTCCGCCGAGCAGTGCCGCGCTGACGAGCCAGTAGGCGACCGGGTTGAGACCGTCGGCACCGAGCGCGGTTGCCGGGTCGCCGGGGTTGAACAGCACGGCGAGTCCCGCCGCTGCGCCGGCGTCTGGCTGGGGTGTGCCGGTGAGGAACGCGGCGACACTGCCACCGGCGCGGAGAACGAGGGCGATCCCGAACATGCCGATCAGCCCAATGAGGGCGGCATTGGTGAGTTCGTCGCCCATGCCCCCGGCCTGCCGCTGGTTCATGTCAGCCGCCGCACCGCGAGCGTGCCCGAGATGCGCCCGAACAGGATCACCTCGTGTGTGCCGTCGGGTAGGTCGTCGAGGTCGATGAGCGTCCGGGCTTCGCCGGTCCCGGTAGCGTCGGTGTGGGAGACGATCGTCGCGACAGCGACATCCTCGCCAGGCACGAACCCGCCCGCGGTGACCTCAGCCAAGCGCGGCACCCGTCGGGCGTGGCGACTTCGACGAGTTTCCGGCGCAGGGGTCTCGGACGGTGCGACTGCGCGTCGGGGTTTGCGGGTGCGGAGGATGTCGGTGAAGACGCTGCCGTCGTTCTCGCGCACCTCGACTCGGACTGCGATGGTGCGGTCGTTGGTGATGGCATCCATGAGCGGCCCGAACGTCGCGCGCGTCCAGTCGCCCGCGTCCGGCGACGCGAACGGTGTTCCATCGACCGTGGCGGTGAGGGTGCCGTCTGCAGCGACGGTGACGAGGACGTGCGGCAGCTCGACGGGAGCCGTGGCATCGTCTTCGTTCGGGGTGGATCGGCGCGGGCCGGTGAGGTTCATCGGTGTCCTCCTGCGGCGCGGCTGCTGGTGTCGAACAGGGCGAGTTCGTCGGGGTGGAGTTGGTGCTGGCAGACGAAGCTCCTGGCCTTGATCCGCCACAGCCCTTGGCCGACGCCAAGGTTCGGCAAGAGCTGCTGCTCCGTGCCGGTCAGACCGAGGGCGGTCGCGGTCGGTCCGAGCTGGTCGGACTCCTGCCGGTACACGATCCGCGTTTCCGCGTTCGCGAGTAGTGAGTTCGCCAGGGAGCGCATGGCTGAGCCTTGGTCGCCCACGTTGTCGAGGTCGGTGAGCTTGTGGAAGATCAGCATGTTCGCGATCCCGTAGTGCCGCGCGAGTCGCCAGTGCGCATCCATCCGCCGCAGCAGCGCTGGATGGGACATGAGCCGCCAGGCCTCGTCGTAGATCACCCACCGCTGTCCACCGTTCGGGTCGAGCAGCGCGGACTCCATCCACGCCGACGAGCACGTCATCAACACCGAAATGAGCGTCGAGTTCTCGGTGACGCGCGAGAGGTCGAGCGAGATCATCGGCAGCGACGGGTCGAACGCGACCGTCGAAGGCCCGTCGAACAGTCCGGCCAGGTCGCCGGCCACGAGACGGCGCAGCGCGTGGCCGACGAGCCTGCCGTCCTCGGCCAACCGGCCGTCGGCATCCGCGCTCGGGGCGAGGATGCGGTCAACGACCATCGGCAGGATCGGCACATCGTTCTCCCGCACGGTCTGGGTCAGGGCGATGTCGATCGCGGTGTGCTCCAACGGCGACAATCCCCGCGCGAGCACGGTCTCCGCGAGTGCGCCGATCAGGTCACGCCGTCGGGCTGCGACAGTGGACGCCCATTGCTCATCCGAGAGACCGCTGGGCCGGTGGCCTTCATCGAGCGGATTCAGGCGAGTGTTGAGTCCGTGACCGAGGACGATGGCACGTCCACCGACGGCGTTGGCGACGGCGGTGTGTTCGCCCTTCGGGTCGCCGGGCACGTATACGCGCCGTCCGAACGGTAGCGAGCGCGTGTAGAGGGACTTGGCCAGCGATGACTTGCCGGAGCCGACGATCCCGGCCAGCACCACGTTGGGTGCGGTGATGATGCCGCGTGCGTAGAGCACCCACGGGTCGTAGACGAAACTCCCGCCCGAGTAGAGGTCTTGGCCGACGAACACGCCATCGGCGCCGAGACCGCCCTCGGCGACGAACGGGTACGCACCCGCCAGCGTCGCCGACGTGTCCTGATGCCGCGTCAGATGGAACCGGCCCGGAGTGCGCAGCCGCGCAGCGCCGGACTCGCCTGCCTTCGGCAGGTAGACCGTCGCGCGGCGCTCGGCACGCTCCTCCTCGGCCTTTGCCTTCGCGGCGGCGAGCGCGGTCCTTCGCTGCTCGGCGTGGAGTCGGGCCTCGGCCTTGCGGCGCTGCTTGCGGAGCTTCCGCCGCTCCTTCGACGGTGCCACCAGGACAGCGGTATGCAGCCGCGCGCGATCCTCGGTCACCGCACCAGCCCCCGCGACTGCTTGACCGCCGTGATCTTGGCCGGCTCGAACCACGACCCATCCCGCTTCGGGGTCGGCGGGTCGGCTCGCTTCGGAGCGCCCGGCGACGAGTACGACACCAGAAGCTCCGGCCCCGGCTGCACCGGAGCCGGTTCGACCAGCTCGGCATCCTGGGGCTCGGCCTCTGGTTCGGTGTAGCGGCGCAGCAGCGAGACGTAGCCGATATGCGGGTTGACGACCAGCGCGTAGTCGCCCGAGAGCGCAACCCGATCGTTGGTGCCCTCGCCGGGCTTGTCGTAGACATACCCGTTCTCCAGCGCGGCCTGCGTGGTCTCGTCGCCGTAGTCCCACTGCGCGAGGAAGTCCACCGCATCCACGTGTCCCAGCTCGCCCAGGATGTGCAACGGCCGGTCGGCCTCCTCGCCCTGGAGGAACACCACGCTGACCCACCGCGACGGCATGACCTCCTCGACGGCGGGCTCGGGGTGCCAGGCGATCCGCCCCGCGGCGATGAAGCCTTCCGCGAGCCGGTCGTGGGCCCGGTCGACGAGGTTCGCGGCCTGACGCAACTCTTCCGCAGCAGCGAGCGCCTCCCGCACGCCTGCCTCGTGGCTTCCGGCGTCGTTGAACGCGTGCGCGGCCTTGCGCTCGTGAACATCGGCGATCTGGTCGAGCGCCTGCCGCAGCGAGCGCATGCCCGAGGACAGATCACCGATCACCCCGTACATCTCGGCGGGCTGATCGAAGCCCCGGCTCGCGTGCGCGAGGCCGCGCAAGGCTTCGGACGCCTCGGCGGCGTCGGCAGTCGAATCGAAGAACGTAGGCATGGTGACCTCCTGGTGCCGTATGACGGGGAGGTGCGCACCAGCGAACGGAAAATGTCGGTGGTGCGGCCTAGCGTTGTAGATGACACGAGGGCAAACGAGGCAGGAGCCCGACAGAGTGAGCGCAAGTCAGTACCGAGGACAGCTTGACCGCAAGCGCAAACAGCGGATCGACGCGGACAAGAAGGCGGGTGAGTACCGGTCGAAGGAGTCCTCGAAGCGAGCCGATGCCGCCAAGGCGCGGCAGGCTGCCGCAAAGACGACGAGCAGTTCCACCCGCAGCAGCAAGTTGCGGGACGCCGAGCGCCGCGAGAAGGAAGCGGAGACTGCGGGCAAGGAGGCCAGCCGCTGGCAGACCCGGGCAGCCGGCTACGCGAAGGACGAGGCCGCGCTACAGACCAAGCTCTCCCGTGCCGAACAGTCGGAGGCCGATGCCGCCGAGAGACGCCGAAAGAGCGAGCAGCAGCGTGCCGACCGGCGGGCGGCGGCTGAACGTGCCCAGCTTGAATCGCGGATCAGCGGTGCCGAGGTAGCCGTCAGTCACGCGCTGCGTCAGCTCCCAGCGCCCAAGCCGGAGAAGCTCCGAGTGCTCATGCTGGGTGCTTCGGCCGAAGGTGACCTCCGCGTTGGAAGGGAGCAGAAGCGCATCCGGGCAGCGGTCGAGTCGGCTTTGCACCGTGACCAGATCGAACTCGATGTGCGGCCAGCAGCAACTACGGCTGACCTACTGGACGGCATCACGAAGTTCCGTCCTCACGTGGTCCACTTCTCGGGCCACAGCAACGACGACCTGATCGTCTTTGAGGATGAAGCAGACGAACCCCACGAGGGAGTGATCGTGACGGCGCTAGCCTTCGCACGCGCGATCAGCGCAACCGACGATCCTCCGCTCCTCGTCCTGCTGAACTCGTGTCGCTCCGCAGCCCAGATCGACGACCTGGTGGCTCGAGTCGTGCCGTTCGCGATCGGGATGGCCGACAGCATCGAAGACGCCGATGCGATCAACTACGCCGCACAGTTCTACGCGGCAGTCGCAAACGGGCAGTCCATCATCTCTTCGCATCTGTCGGGACAGGCTGCGCTCGAACTCGCGGGACTGGAAAGCGCTGACCTGCCGACCCTTGCTTGGGCACCCGATGTCGATCCATCAGCCACGATCCTCGTCAGCCCTGAAGGCTGAACTCAGACCCGCCGGCAGAGCGGGAGCGCGGCGGCGGTGAAGGCGGCGGCTTGCTGGCCGACGAGCAGCCGCGTCTCACAGGAGGCTTGGATCGCGGCCTGCTCGATCGCGGCGACGGCGGCATCGAGCTCTTCGCCGGTGGGCGCAGAGACGGCGATGAGGCCGGTGTAGCGGAGGATGCCGTGGCCGGCGGTGAGGTCGGCTTCTTGCTGGAGCACGTCGTGATACTCGGCGGTCTGCGAGGCGTCCTCGATCTGGCCGATCTTCGCGCGCTGGGCCTGGTCGGAGATGTGCTCGACCTTCTTCCTGCGGATGTCGCGAGCAGCGGCATCGGAGCGCATCGGGGTGCAGATCAGCGAGAACGACCGCTGGATGCCGGTGGACAGCAGCACGGGCGACAGGAATCCCGGATAGACGAGCGACCTGGGCCACTCGCTGACCCAGAGCACCGCGTGGTGGGCGGAGTCGGTGCGCAGCTTGCCCCAGGTCTCGGTGACCGCAACCGGCCCTGCGGTCGCGAGGGACTGGCCGAGCCTGCCGTGCCGTTCCAGCGTGGCGGCGATCGCTGGGTCGTAGGCGGAACGCAGCATCACCGCGATGTGCCCTGGTGTCAGCCATCCCGACGGCGAGAGGTCGGCGGAGCGAAGCGCCGCGATGAGAGTGTTCATCTCTTGGCGCAGCACGGCGGCAGCACCGCGCATCCCGGCGCCCGCGGTCCTGATCTGCCGAGCGCTGGTCTTCATGTCCAGTGACAGCGAGAGGGTGGTGGCGTGGCGTTCGCCGGCGGGTCCGGCACGGTCGATGAGTTCTGCGTAGGTGTCGGCCGCCCATGATCCGTCCGGGGTGCCGTGGGTGGCCCACCATTCGGCCAGTCCGGTGCCGGAGTCCGGCAGAGTCCGCTCCAAGACCTGAAGAGTCGCGATCCGCCCGGAGCGGCAGACGGTGGCCAGCACCCGGCCCCAGGAGCTGACGCGGCGTTCCTGCTCGCCGGGATCGAGGAGCACGAACGCGGGATGGGTGACCTCGCACACCACGGTCAACGTGGCGGCGTGGGGGTCGTGGATCATCCCCGCTCCGGTGTCGGGGTCGGTGTACTCGCGCAGTCGCGCCATGTCGCCGGGCAGTGCGAGGGTGCCGACGGGGCGCGGGACGACGATCCTGCGCCGGTACAGCAGTTGTCCGCCGGTGGTACGCCACAGCCACCAGCAGGCGATGGGCAGCCACTCCACGATCGGCCGGCCCGCGATCGGTATCCAAGTCAGCGCGGCGGCGAGTACCCAGATCGGGGCACTGTAGGCGAGCAGCATCCCACCTCCGGCGTAGAACGCGCCGATGAGTGTGGCTCCGCCGATGGCGAGTGTGATGAGCTGGGTCAGCGACAGGCCGAGGAGGACGCCGCGGCGGGTGAGGCGGGAGAACTTCACCGGCACGAGTTCACCCGCAGTGGGCCGGTCCTGGTTCGTGCTGCTCATCATCTACTCCTTTGGTGGGCGTGGCGCGGGCGGCGGGGGCTGCTTCGGCGGCGGTGACGGGTCGGTGCTCGGCGGTCGTGGTGCCGAGATTGACGGCGGTGCCGCAGGTGAGGCGGCGGGCGGTGGCGTTGTCTGCGCGGCTGCGTCGGCGGCGTGCTCGCCCTGGGTTCCCAGCGCCGTTCCGGCCTTCGGCCCGGCGGTCGCGGCACCCTTGGCGACACTCGCCCCGACCACCACCCCTGCGGCCACGGGGCCGGCCGCGGCCGCGCCGCCCCCGCCTGCGGCGGCACCTCCACCACCCGCGGCGGGTGCCGGTGCCGGGGTCTTCGGCGGTGGCGGTGTGCTACTTCCTCCACCGGAGCCTCCGCCCGCGTTCCCGCCGCCACTGCTGCTCCCGTCGAGCACCTTCTTCCGATCGCCGCCTCCTTGCGGCTTGGTCGGGACGGGGATCGGGCGGTTGAGTGCGCTCTTGGCGTCCTGCTCGGAGCCGATCGCGTGGTACATGTCGAACCCGACGAACGCGATGAACTTGTACGTGAGATACGGGGCGAACGCGGCCATCGCCATCAGCACGATCCCCGCGATGGGATCGCTGACCGAGGCGAGGTCGGCGTCGATCGGTGCGGAGACCTGGGTGATCGCGACGAGGAACATCACGACGAGCACGAGCTTGGAGCAGATCAGCGCGACGACGAACATCGCCCACTTCCCGATCCACCCCCGCGAGGCGTCCCACGAGGCACCGCTGAACGCGAGCGGCGCGAACACGACCGCCACCAGCAGGAGCGCTTTCCGGACGAGGAGGGACAGCCACACGATCGCGGCGGCGGTGATCGCGAGGCCAGCCATGAAGATCGTGATGATGGCGCCGACACCGGGAGCGGCGATGTTGATGCCGACCAGCCCTGCGGCGAGGAGGGCGATCTTGTCGCCCATCGACTCGGTGGTCTCTCCGGCGGCTTGCACGATCCCGATGCACAGTTGATCGACGACTTCCAGCAGCAGTGCCGTGAGCGTGATGACGACAAACGATCCGAGGACGGACTTCGCCAGGCCGAGCGCGGCGCGGGTCAGGGCGGTGGGGTCGCGGCGGATCAGCCCGGTGATGAGTTGGAGGCAGAAGAAGATCAGCATCACGAAGACGGCGATGCCGAACAGCAGGTTGTAGACGGCGATGTAGCCGGGCTTGGTGACATCCACCAGCGTCGTGGTGTCGAAGACCGACCAGACCGCCTCGAACAGCCACCCGGCGGCGGCACCCATCGCCTGCGCGAGCCAGTCGAACGGGGCCGCGACCAACGACGCGGCTCCTTCGCCGACGGCATCGCACACCGAGGAGATCACGGGAACGTCGCACACGCCCATCACGAACACCAGCTCTCGACGACGATGGGGCGGGTCAGACGGACTGGCCGACGTTCCAGAAGAAGTTGATGAGCGTCACGCTCGAGCCGCAGATCACCGCAGCGCCGCAGGAGACGAGGACGCCGATCTTCCCGCGCGAGGCGAGGTGTGGGTTGGAGGAGTTCGCGCCGAAGCCCCACACGATCGCGGACACGATCAGCGCGAGCACGGACAGGATGAGGCCGATGGTCATCACCGCGCCGACGATGGTGCGCAGTTGGTTGATCCCCGGCAGGCCGTTGGTGTTGGGGTCGATGTTGATGTCCATTGGCACCAGCAGCGGCGCGGACATGACGTTGGCGAGCAGATCGAACACGGTAGGTCTCCTTGGCGACGGGCGGCCCGCCCACGAACTCGCAGACGGGGTACACGCGACAGGTGCGCGCTCGTCGCCGTCCCTGTCGGTGGCCGCCCGTAGCCTTGGAGTATCTGTGCGTCGCTCGCCCGCACGGGACCGCCGGACGAGAGGTGCAAGGAACATGAGTCAGTACGGGGTGGATTACCTCCAGCGGTTGCGTGCCGCTGTTGAGAAGTTCGAGGAAGCGTTCGACGCCTGGATGAGCACTCAGGTTGAGTCGGATCACATGTCGGCGCGCGGCCTCTTTCCTACTGTGTGGACAAAGGAAGGCCAGGACCAGAGCGAGGTTCAACGGCTCGAACTCGGTGTCGCGGAGGCTGCTGGCCTGGCGGCGAGCGCTGTGTCAGTGACCGGTGCCTACATTGGGATCGCTGGTCTCGGAGCGATCGACCCGATCTCTAACTGGTCATTTATGTCTGCGCCCAAGGCCCCCATCGCGCCTCGGGATATTCGGACTACGACCGCCAACGTCAAGGGCAGGCTCGACGCGATGATCGTCGACGCCGAGTCACGTACCGACTCTGACCTTCCGACCTTCGCTCCCGCACAGTTTCACCCCGTGGTCTGGGCTGGTGCTTCCGCCCATTGGACGACGCATCAGTACCGAGTTGCAGTTCGTGAAGCAGCCGAAGGCCTCACGGTCCACTGGAAGGAACGTCTCGGCCGGAACGATGTCGATGACACGGTCTTCTGGCAGCAGACGTTATCGTCGGGCGCTCCTGAACCGGGCAAGCCGAAGCTCACCTGGCCGGGAGGGTCGGATGACAAGACGGTGAAGAGCATGCGCGGCGGTCTTGAACCGCTCGCTAAGGCCCTCAACGCGCTGGCCACTGGTCTGAACCTCACGGTCCGCAACGTGACGACGCACACGCGCACCGAACTGTCCGAGCAGGAAGCGATGGAGCGCCTCGCGGCATACAGTTACCTCGCGCGCCTGCTCGACCAGTGCGAGACAGCGAGCGCCGACGCGGAGGAATCAGACCGATGACCGCGAAGCCGCAGCTACAAACTTGAACCGACTGTGAGTAGCCAGTTCATCCAGGCCACGCCGCCTCCGGCGAGGACGGACGCGCCGACGGAGACGAGGACACCGATGCGGCCTTTGCTGGCGGTCGCGTAGTTTCCGTGGGCCGTCGCGATCGCCCAGACGATCGCGGAGACGATGAGCATGAGGACGGCCACGATCAGGACGAACGTCAGGAGCGCGCCGACCACGGCGCGGAGGTCGCCGATGCCGCCGAGTCCGTCGAAGTCGGGGAAGACACCCATTGCAGGTCACCCTGCCTTGACGGTGAGGTGGAGGTGGTCGTAGTGGCCGCCGGTGATGGAGGCGGGGTCGTGCATGCCTCCGCCGTTGTATGGCCGCCAGCCCTCGGCGTCGCGGGCGACGGACCAGATTTGGCCTTGCCAGATCAGGTACTCGACGCCGAGCACGTCGGCGTTGTCCTTCATCCAGTTGGTGACCTTCCAGCCGGCGTCGAGTTGTGCCGGGGTGGGTCGCTGGCCGATGCGGTTGCCGAAGGTGATGTCGCAAGCCCTGCCGAGGGGATGCTCGGACTTGGTGCCGGGGCGTGGTGAGTAGCAGCCCCAGCCGGTGTCGGGGAACGCTGCGAGGGTCTGCTGGTAGAGGTGGAGCATGCGGGCGGTGATCTTGCCCGAGCTGGTGGGATCGTCGACGAGCCGGTCGGGGTCTCCATCGACGCCGGTCGGCGTGCCCGCAGTGGTGTTGTTGCAGGCGGCGGGTGATCCGCTGGTCGCTGTCGGCAGGTTCGCAGCCCCGTGCTCATTGAGCCAGGCGGCGGCGTCGATGGCTTCCCCGTTCGTGCCGCCGGGCCGGACCTCGAAGTGCAGATGTGCGCCGGTGCTCATGCCCGAGGAGCCGACATCGCCGATGTGCTGCCCTGCGTTCACGCGGTCACCGGGACGGACGTGGATGCCGCTCTGCCACATGTGCGCGTAGGCCGTGGCGACGGTCTGGCCGTCGATGGTGTGCTCGATGACGATGAGGCCGCCGTACCCACCGGAGAACTCCGCGACGGTCACGGTGCCATCCGCGGCGGCGAGGATCGGCGTGCCGTCGGGCGCGGCGAAGTCGGTGCCGGTGTGCATCTTCCGTTCGCCCGTGATCGGGTGCACTCGCATCCCGAACGGCGAGGTCAGCACCCAGGTGCCCTCGGGCAGCGGGAACACCACCCGCGACGACAAGACCGCCGGGCCGCCCGCGCCGCTAGCGGCACCGCCGCCTGTGGTGAGGGCGGCGAGGATGCTGTCGGCGACGGGCGCGTAGTTGCGGTAGCCGTCGGGGAAGGCGGAGACCTCGACGGCTTGGGCGGCTTCGCCAGGGTCCATCTGTTGCCAGCCGGGGATGTCGAGCAGCCCGCGCGGCGAGGGGTAGTTCGGGCCGGTCGGCCCGCCGAAGAACGCCTGCGCCTGATAGTTCGGGTCCATCAACTCGGCGACGGTGCCCCACCCGGATTGGGGGCGCATCTGGAACAGGCCGAGGGAGTCGTGGTCGCCGCCGTTGCCGTCGTTCGGGTAGTTCGCCGAGTCGGGGTAGGTGCCGGTGTTGGTGAGCATCCGCAGCGTGGACTCGGTGAGCGCGGCCATCAGCGCGATCTTGATTCCCGGCCTGCCCACGTTGGTGATGCCGTTGCCGACCGTGATGATCGTGGCCGCGTGCGTGAGCTGCTGACGATTCAGCGTGAAGGTCTCGTCGTTCGCGGTGGTCACGGTGAGCGCGTCCGGGATCGGTCCGAGGTTCACGCTCCCGGCAGGTGTGGCGCAGTACGCAGCGGCGGGGTTCATCAGCACCCCGATCCCGAGGAGCGTGGCGGCGGGGGCGAAGAACAGCAGTGCCAGCGCTGCGATGGTGGCTTTGCGGAACACGACGCCAGCCCTTCAGCGCAGCGGGTTGTCGAGCTGCGAGAGCCGCAGCAGATGACAGGTCGGGTAGGTCGGGGCGCAGACGACGAACACGGTGAACGCGACCGGATGCTCGCTGGTGACCGGTTGCCCGTTCCAGACCCCGGCACGGTAGCGGGTGCCCTCGATCGTGACGGCCGTCGTTCCTGCCGCGAGCTGCCCCGGCTGGGCCTGCGCTGCCGCGTCGGCCCAGCCGTCGGGGACGTACGCGGCCTCGATGGTGAGGTGTTGGCGGGTGGCGTATTGCCGCAGCTCGATCCAGGCGTCTCGGGTCGGCAGGTAGACGGCTACGTCGGAGGCCAGCCCCGCCTGTTCGTCCCCGCTGGGGTCACCGACCGCGAGGATCGTCGGGCTGTAGTCCAGCGGCCACAGCCCCGAGGCGGTGTCCCACGCGAACAGCGTGGACGCGACGCCGCGAGCGAAGGTCTCGGGGTCTACCGAACGCGGAACCGCTGGAACCCGTGGTGTCCGGGGCGTGCTCGGTGCCACGGTCGGCGGTGCCGTCGTGGTCGGGCCAGGCTCCGGGCCGGGATCGGTGCTGGTGCTGGTGCGGGGGCCGGTGAGGAGTCCGTAGACGCCGACACTGGCGAGGAGCAGCAGGACGATGCCGGCGGCGATGAGGGCGACGAGTCGGCGGCGGTTCCGGGGATCGGTGGGTGCAGGGCTCATGCCGAGCAGGTGCACATCCGACACCCATGCCAGCGGTCAGAGCGCGCGGAGTCGTGGCCGCTCCACCGCGTCTTCGCGTGCGGCACGGAGGGCGTCGGCGAACCGGACGGTGCCGTCGGTGGTGGTGAGGAAGTTCTCGAACTGCTCGTCGGTTAACTCGGCGGCGAGTGTGTCGGCGTCGTAGTGGGTCCACCAGTTGGTGAGCTCGCCCCAGGTCTGCACGAACGCGCGAAGCGGGTAGCGGACGGGTTGGCCGTCGCCGGTGACGAGCGGCAACGGCTTGGGTGGGGTGCGCTTGCCCTTCTTGATCGACTTCGCCTGGGCCACGGCTGCTTCGGCGCGAGCGTGCATCTCTGCCTCGCGCCGCTCCCGCGCAGCGGTGTCGGCATCGCGGATCGCTTGATAGATCGGATGCACCGCGTCACCGGCCTCGATCCGACCCAACCCGGCGGCGGCCTCGGCGCGCAGAGTCTCTGGCAGAGCAGGGTTGCCAGCGATGTCTTCGAGGTAGCCGATCTTCTCCAGCGTCGTGTGCGACGCGCCACCCGGAATCATCGCCGCCGCCTGCTCCCGGGCCTTCCCAAGCGGCCCGCTCGACGGTGGTGCAAATTTTGCACCACCGTCGTTTCCTGGCTGGTTCTCGCTGCTGAACTGGGTCGCGCTCTTGCGACGGGCGGCGTCTTCGGCCATGACCTGCTTGATCTCGCGGTAGAGGCCGGCGGCTTCGAGCTGGGTGTAGGGCTTGTGGAGCATGTTGTCGTCCTGCTCGGCGAGGAGCTGCCCGAGCCGGTCGGACAGGCCGCTGCGCACCCACACGTTGACGGTGCGCCAGCCGAGCTTCTTGATCGCGGCCAGGCGTCGTGCCCCGCACACCAGTACGCCGTCGATCGTGATGGTGAGTGGTTGCAGCAATCCGTCGCGCCCGATGGATGCCGCGAGGGCGTCGATGTCGCCGAGGTCGGCGCGGTGCCGGGTGCCGACGAGGATCGACTCGACGGTGCGGTCGAGCTGGATGCTGCCGATCTGTGGCTCGGTCACGACGACTCACCGCCTCCACCACTCGGAGCGGCCAGAGCGAGCGCGAGGATCAGATCGTCGTCGCGGAGCAGTAGGTCGAGCGTTTCGCCCAGCAGCAGCCGGAGCAGGATGCCGCGACCGCTGCTGGTGGCGACGTAGGCCGGGTGCGGGTTCCCGAGCAGCGCCTTCAGCAGTGCGGCCCAGGAGCGGCGCGGGAGGTCGAGCAGTGCCCGCGCGTGCCGGTCGCGGCGCAGCGTCTCGTAGGCGGACTGGCGGGTGCCGGCTTTCGTCAACGCCCCGCAGACGTGCTCGACCGCGGCCCGTGCGGTGTCGGCGGGCCAGTCGAGCAGGCACAGCATCGCGATGGCGTCCTCGGCCGCCGATCCAGCGGACATGCACGCTTGCGCTGACCCGAGACTGTCGCGCGGTTCCGGTTCGAGGTCGCTGGGACGCAGGTCGGTGGTGTGGAACGCGGGATGATAGTCGGCCAGCGCGGTGTCGCGTTCGGAGAACCGTTCAGGATCGTGGAACGCCGAAACGTGCGCGCGACGAGCCTGGTGCACCGAGCAGAGCAGGCCTTGGGCGCGTTCCTCGTAGACGCAGGTGATCCGCACGGCGTGGGTGATGATCGCCCACGGATCGTTGGCCTCGCGGGTCGAGCGGTACTGCATCGCGTCGAACGCCGCCGTCACCGCTTCCCAGGTGTCGAGCCTGTGTTTCCTCGCGAGAGCGCGGTACTTGTCGGCGGCGAACTCCATCAGGTCGCGGGCCACCGGGTCGTGAACCCAGGCATCCTCGCCGCCCTCGGCGAGGCGATTGAGCAGGGCACGCAGGCCCTCGCCGGTGGTGAAGTCCTCAGCCCCGTCGGCCGTCTGCTCGGTGCTGGTGCTGGTTGGTCTGGTCATGGTGTCGGCACCTCCTGGCAGGCAGGTGCGCACTCGCTCCCACGAGCGCGTCCTGCATGCCGATGCCGTCGCAGCCATGACCTGTCACCACCGTCAACTCATCGAGACCCCGGAGCGGGACACCTGCGAGGCAGGTGCGGTGCTGCACCCGAACGCCGAGATCGGCGGCAACCGCCGGGCGCGATCCCCGAGACGACGAACACCTGCACCGAGCGGGGTGCGGGTGCGGCGTGCCAGCTCGGCCTGGAAGTCGAGACCCCGCCCGGCCGCGTGCGCCGAGTGCCGGGCGATCAAGTCAGTGGGGCGCACCCACTCCACGCCTCGCCCACGAACGAGCGCGTGCCGCTTGTCGTCGCGGGCGACCGGCGCGGCCCGCACCGCCTCCGGCGTACTCATCACTTCGACCGACTCGGGGCGCTCCCGCGGCTCCTCGGGCACCAGCCGTGCGGGATCGGGCCTCGCGGAATCGTTGCGCTGGGGGTTCTCAGTGGTGTTCATGGGATCGTCTCCTCCCGCTCGTCGGCGGTGTCAGTGGTGTCAGTGAGGTGCGCGACGGCGAACCAGCGGCCCACGGTCGAGGGATGCACCCCGAGTTCGCGGGCGATCCGCTTGTTCGACCAGCCCGCCTCGCGCAGCTCCCACCCCAGCGCCCGCCGATCCGCCACACCCTCATCGCGACGGTTGGCCTCCATCTCGCCAGGCGGCAGCGCAGGCATCGAATCCGCGGTGTTCGTCGAGAACGAGTCGGCAGTGGCGGGTTCCGCATGGGGGTCGGTGGTGCGGGTGAGAATCACGGTCAGGTGCGTGATGGCCAGCAGCACGACGGGCGGCACCGCGGCGACCGAGGCCGCGAGCATCCTTGGCACGTCGGCGTCCGCGGCGACGACAGCATGAATGGCGTTCGCCGTCACCGACACGAGCGCGCCGCCTACCAGCAGCGCCCACGGATACCAGGCCGAGCGCTGCCCGGCGAGCGCGACGACGGCAACCGTGGCGACGACGATGATGCCGTCCACGATCAGCGGCCACGCCCACGCCTGCCCAGCCCCGATCCCGGAGCGAGCAGCCAGATCGGCCAACGACGTGAACGACAGCCAGAACGCCCCGGCGGCGATGAACACCGTCCCCGCGACCGCCGTCATCGCGGCCCAGCGCCGCCCTCCCGATTCACGCCTCACAGCCCAGCCCTCCCCAAGGCTGCGGACGGTGGGCTCGCCGAGCGACCGAACCACCGACCCGCGCTCTGGCTCCGGCCGCCGGGCGTCACTTCGGATGCGGGCTGGGTGGCTCGGTAGGCGGAGCGCACGGTCGTGGTGATCTCGCGATCACCCAGACCCGCCGACTGTGCCGCAGCACCCAGCGCATCGAGCGCCTCGGCGGGCGAGACGCCGTTCTCTGCGAGGCGGCAGGCAGCCCAGAACAGGCCTCGGTTCCGCTCGCCCTCACCCCGCCCAGCGACCCACGTCGCCAACCGCTCAGCATCCTCATCCATCGAGCCGCTGCTGGCGCGTAGTGGAGCGACGGGGCGCGGGTCGAGGAAGTCCCGCAGACGGGCCGCGTCCACATGACCGACCGAGTGCGCGGCGATGTCCGCGACCTCGTAGCGGCACACACTGCCGTCGATGATTCGCCGGGAGGGAGGAGCGATGATGTAGCCGCCGTCGCCCCGGAAGTCGACGCCCGCGGTGGCTGCCTGCCACGACCGCTGCTCGCGGCCCGGGGTCGCCGGGAAGTACACGTGCGCGCCTCCGGTGGGTGTGCGCACGAGCAGACCCGCGCCATCGACGAGCCCCGCGTCGGTGGCGCGCTGGAACGCCGCGCGGCCGTCGTGGGGGCCGTGGACATCGACATCGACGACGACAACGCCGGATGGAGCGCCGGTCGGGATGCCGATGTTCGCGTTCGGTGTGCGCGACCACCACGCGGCAACCTGTTCCGGGTCGCTGCTCGCATCGAGGAACCCACGGCGGGTCAGCGGACGCTTCCCCTCGACGACGCACGGAAACACGGGCACGCCAGCCGCCGCGAGGCTCCGCGCCGCGAGCCCCAGGCTCGGTGAACGATCCACGCGAATGAGCGCCGCCAGGACATCGAATGCTTCGGGCATCACAGCCTCCGCCCTGCCAGCGCTGGCGCCGACGCAGCACGCGGACGATCGGTCTCCACCGAGTTCGCAGCCGTACGGGAGGTGCGCGGACTGGGAGCGTCGCGTTCGAGTCCGGGCGGGGTGCCGTCGCCGACCTGGAGCGTGTCGAGCTGGTCGAGGATCGCCAGCGCGGTCTTCCGCACCCGCTCGCCGGTGGACTGCACCACCTGGACGGGCTCTTGGCCGTCCACGCGGGCGGCCCAGGTCGAGACGTACGGGATCGTGTACCCGGTGGTGTCCATGCCGTGCGCGGCACCGATCATCAGCGCGACGGACTCGGCTTCGACCTCGCGGATGCCGCGATGCTGACGTGCTTCCTCGTCGTCGGGATCGTGCATCAGCACGTGCGCCAGCTCGTGCGCGAGCGTCTTGACCTGCGCAGCAGGGTCCATGTTCTCCCGCACCGCTACCGTGCGCTCCTCATAGTCGGTCATGCCGTTCGCGCCGGAGATCATCCCCTCGTGTGGCACCCGCAGCACCTCGAACCCCGCGCCGCGAATCTGCCCGGCCAGCCCGTCCCACAGCCCCGAGGGTGCTTCGCCTTCCAGCAGCGTCGGAGCGGGCGGAACTGGCAATGGTTCTCCGTCGGTCTGGGAGGCATCCCACACGTAGGCCGGCCGGGCTCCGACCATCCGCGAGCGCACCACCTCGCCGGCCTTCGGCGTCTCCCTCGGCCCGAGCCGCCGCCACGAGCCCGCATCGGCAGGGGTCGCGGTGGCGAACCGGCCCGTCACGGGCGCGAAGATCATGTAGCCCGGCTGGCCCTTCATCACCTGCCGACCGAGCCCCTGCCACTGCCGGTACCCGGCAACCAGGGTGGGGAAGGGTTCGGGCACGCGGCCTGCCTCGAACGCGGCTTCGTGCTGCACCCAGATCAGCATCGTGTTGTTGAACGACCGCGACCGGAACCGCGCCGCGAAGGCGAGCGCCTGGCGCCAGTCGTCACCCGAGACCAGCGACTCGACCGCGCCGGTCAGCTTCTCGTGCAGCTCGTCGAGCTTCGCCTCTCGCGCCGCGCGGGCGTCCTCGTTCGATGCCATGCTCCGGCCTCCTCTTCGGCGGGCCGCGACGCGGCTGCGCGCGGCGGTACACCTGGCAGGTAGGCGCGAACACCCGCGCCCAGACCGTGAGCTGGACATCGTTCACCTCCTTGAGGCAGCCCGAGCCGAGACCGGGACGCAACATTGAGCATGCTCAAAATGCCCCGGAGTCCTGTTCTAACACTGACCGTTGAGCATGCGCAAGCCTTGATTTGTGCATGCTCAACGAGTACGGTTGAGCATGCACAACCACCTTCTGGGTGGACTACATCGATGCCTTGCCCGTTGCGAAGGGAAGGGGGTCACCGTCATGACCGAAGACGAGAGCCAGGCTGCGGCCGAAGACCTCGCCAAACGTCTGCGGCTCCTGATGGATGTCGCCGTCGCCGAGTCCGGCACGGAGCCGACCTACTCGCAGATCGCCGGCTACCTCCAAGAACGAGGCACCAACCTGTCGCGGTCGCGCTGGACGTACATGGTCAACGGCCACCGCTACGTCCAAGACCCCGCCGTCTTCGAAGGGCTCGCGGAGTTCTTCGACGTGGACGCCGCGTTCCTGCTCGGCGAGGACGGTGCTGCCACTCCCGAGAAGGTCTCTGCGCAGCTCGACCTGGTTCGGTCCATGCGTGCCGCGAAGGTGAAGTCCTACGCTGCCCGCACCCTCGGCGATATCTCGCCGAAAGCACTCCACGCCATCACCAAGTTCCTGGACGAGGAAATGACACACATGCCCGAGCACTGACCGGTACCGCACGATGGAGCCGCCACCGGTCCCTGCTCCCTACAGAGAAGGGGCGAACCGTGAAGATCGAACAGACCGTATCGGCGGCCGTCGCGGGCCTTGAGCTCGGCAATACCTTCGCCCTTGACGATCTCCTCCACACCGTCCAAGACCGGCGGCACCGTAGGCTCCGCGTCGTCGAACTCGCAGACCTCGACACCCACGACGGCCTCTGCGCGCTCTGGCTCTCCACCGATGCCGAAGACGTCGTGCTTCACGCCCGCAGCGACTCCGCGCTGCATCGCCAGCAGTTCGTGCTCCACGAGCTCGCCCACATGATCCTTGGCCACGGCGAAGGCGACGGCTGTGCAGTCGGGGAGGTACTGCTGCCCAACATCCCGCCGTACACCAGAGGTCGCCTGCTCAGGCGGCAAGACCTCGACAGCGAAACCGAGATCGCCGCCGAGTCCCTCGCCGACCGGCTCGCCGCCGGCATCCGAGGGTCGGTGTTCGCAGAGTCCAGATACTCGGAGATATTCGGATGATCCAGACGCTCGTCGCAACGCTCATGTGGGCGCTCGTGGCGAGCCTGCTCATCTTCCGACGCAAACGCACCGACCGAAGCATCACCTACGCCGCCCTCACCATCGCCATCGCGATGACGCTCAACGTGGATGCCGCCTACAGCGCCGTCGATCGACTGCTCGGTGGCACCAACCTCGCCACCCTGATCGCGGACGCGCTCCTGATGACCGGGCTGTTCTTCCTCGGCCGCGGCGTCATGAAGACCGGCGAGTACCGGCCCAGGCTCGTCCGAGCCGCCGTCAGCATCCCCGTCCTGCTCGTCGCGCTGCTCGCGATCACCGCATCGTTCCTGCTCATCGACCGCGGCACCACTACCACACGATTTATGATCGACCTCGGCGCACAGCCAGCGGCGGCGGTCTACTCGATCATCAACTTCACCTACTGCCTCGTCATTGTCGTGGCGATGCTCGTCCTCGCCATAAGGCAGTACCGGCACAACACCGGCATCCAGCACCTCCCCGCGGCACTGTTGAGCCTGGGGTCGGCGTTCGGCGTCGCGCTCTGCCTCGCCGTGATCGTCATGGACGTTGCCCACGCCACGGGCCACCTCGACCTCATGCACACTATCCAGTCCGCCTACGATCCGCTCTCCGTCCTGACCTTCGTGTTCCTCTGTGCCGGGTTCGCGATCCAGCCTGCCGTCCGTCGCGCTCAGCACCGCGCCCGGCAGAGGCAGACCGTCGCCCTCACAGCGCAGCTGGAGTCGCTTTGGCACCAGGCGACGCGCGCACGGCCCGGGCTGAGCCAGGCCGACCCCCTCGCCGCCAGTAGCGAAGACCCCGAAGGGCACCTCCACCGAGTGATCGTCGAAATCCGCGACGCGATGATCGACCCTCGCATCACCTTCGACATCAGCACCGACGACCGCGACCTGCTCGAACGCGCCGAGAGCCACCTCGTCGGAAGCGACAGTGCCCTCGCGACGACCTCGCCCGTTCCCTACGTCGAGGAGCGGGAGTCGTGATAGGCCGCATCGCTCTCGGCGCTGGGGCCGCGGCGGCAGCGGTTGCCGGGGTCGGGTGGGCCATCGCGCGGCGGCTCACCGCACCCGTCGGCCCACGAATGTTCGACCTCACCGTTCGAGGCGTCGAGTACACCGACGACGGCGACCTGATCGTGCTCGACCGCACCGACCAGGCCGCCGCGCCAGGCATCTACAATCTCTGGTTCGAGCACGGCGGCTGGGCGCAGCTCGCCACAGATAGCGTCGATCGAGGACCCACCCGCGTCGCTCGCAGGATCACGGGCACCACATCGGGTTTCACTCCGAAGACCGGCGATTGCGCCTCCTGGAGCGGCATCTACTACGCCACCCCAGCCGACGCCGGACTCCACACACGCGACATCACCATCACGACCCCCGCAGGACCATGCCCGGCCTGGCGCATCGACGGCGACCTCGCGACCTGGGCCATCCACATCCACGGCCTCGGCAGCACCCGCGCCGGCACCCTCCGCGGCGTCCTCGCCGCAACCGAACTCGGCTACACCTCCCTCGTCGTCAGCTACCGCAACACAGCAGAAGGGCCGCGAGTTGGCACCGGCCGGACGACCTTCGGCTACGCAGAGACGAGCGACGTTGACGAGGCCATCGGGTACGCCGTCCGACGAGGAGCCGAACAGGTCGTGATCTTCGGCTGGTCGATGGGTGCCGCTGTCGCTCTCCAGCTCGCCGACCACCCGCGACATCCGGGACTGATCGCCGCGCTCGTACTCGACTCCCCAGTCCTCAACTGGACCGAAGTCATCAAGTCCAACTGCGCCCGCAGCGGATGGCCTGCAGCAGCCGGGCACCTCGCGATCCCGTGGCTCACCCTCGACCCACTGGCACGCACAGTCGGCCTGCCAGGACGCATCCCACTTCCCACCTTCGACTGGACATCCCGAGCCGTAGAGCTCAACACGCCGACCCTGATCCTCCACGGCACCCGAGACGACTCCGTGCCGATCCGGCTCTCACAAGCACTCCGAGACGCTCGCCCGGACCTCGTTGAGCTTGAGACCTTCGATGCCGGCCACACCCTCTGCTGGAACAGCGATCTGGACCGCTGGCGGAACACGGTGACCGCCTGGCTCAAGGTGCGCATCCCACGCTGATCGGCAGAACGCAGCGGCCACTCTCGAAACCCGTCTCGTTCGGCCACGCCCGGAGAAACCCAACTCAAGCCGTACCTCAGCCGGTATCATCGTGGGTGTTGGCCTGCCTGGGCCATTGAGCGAGGGAGGACCAACGTGGCTGAGCCGTGGCTGTCCGCAGACGACATCGCCGCCCACCTCGGGGTCACCAAAGACACCGTCTACACCTGGATCGCCGAGAAGGCCATGCCCGCCCACAAGGTCGGACGCCTCTGGAAGTTCCAAGCCAGCGAGATAGACGACTGGGTGCGCGCGGGTGCGGCGGCCAGTGACCAAGAGCTCCACGTAGCCCATCCCGGTGTCGGTGGACGCTCCTACGCTCATGACAACGACGAGCACCGGGAGGGGGGAAGATGAACCTGAAAGACGCCCAGCGCTTGGTGAAGTCCAAGCAACGCGTTGCGGACCACGGCGAGGTGTTCACGCCGGCGTGGATGGTCGAGGACATGCTCGACCTCGTTAAGCACGAGTCTGAGCGGATCGACTCCCGCGTACTCGAACCCGCCTGCGGCTCGGGCAACTTCCTCATCCCCGTCCTGGCTCGCAAGCTCGCCACGGTCGAGCTTCGGCACGGCAAGAGCGAGTTCGAGAAGCGCCACTACGCATTGTTCGCGCTCATGTGCACCTACGGTATCGAACTTCTCGCAGACAACGCCGAAGAGTGCCGTCACAATCTCGCCGAGGTGTTCAACACGTTCTTGGGTATCGGCAACGATGACCAGTGGGCACGAGCGGCCCGCGCGGTTCTCACCGTGAACATCGTCCAGGGCGATGCCTTGACCATGACCGTGCCAAGCGGCCAGCCGATCACCTTTCCTGAGTGGGGCTACCTCGGCAAAGGCAAGTTCCAGAGGCGCGACTTTCGCTACGACGACCTCACTCAGCGCGCCTCGTACGAGGGAACCCTATTCGGCGAGCTCGATGACGAGGACCTGTTCGTCCCCGCGCAGACTTACCCGACGATGACCGTCATTCAGATCGCCGAGGCCGCCGCGTGACCCTTGCACCTTTGACTCTCCGAGGGCACAACCCGGATGTCTTGACCTGCATCGCGAACCTCTCCAACGATGAGGTCTTCACCCCGCCGGAGTTCGCGAACCAGATGCTCGACACGCTTGCCGCCGCGTGGGCAGACGCCAACGACGGCGCCGACATCTGGGCCAACCCCGATGTCACGTTCCTCGATCCGTTCACCAAGTCTGGTGTGTTCCTCCGCGAGATCGTGCGCCGACTCACCGACGGCCTGATCCTGACGATCCCCGACCTCACCGAACGCGTCGATCACATCCTCACCCACCAAGTGTTCGGCATCGGGATCACCCAGCTCACGGCGCTGCTCGCGCGCCGGAGCGTCTACTGCTCGAAGTTCGCCAACGGCCCGCACTCGATCGCTAGGTCATTCACGACCGAGGACGGCAACATCTGGTTCGAGCGCACCGAGCACACCTGGGGCGGCGGGAAGCGGGAGTTCCGTGCTGATCCACTGACCAGCGAGGAAGTCGCCGTCTATACCAACCGCAAGTGCATCTACTGCGGCGCAGGCGAGGATGACTACGCCCGTGGTGACGACCTTGAGACTCACGCCTACGCCTTCATCCACACCGACGACATCAAAGCCCGCATCGCGGAGCTGTTCGGAGACACCATGCAGTTCGACGTCATCATCGGCAACCCGCCCTACCAGCTCAGCGACGGCGGTCATGGGACCAGCGCCGCCCCGATCTATCAACTCTTCGTAGAGCAGGCCAAGAAACTCGACCCGCGTTTCTTGTCCATGATCGTTCCCTCGCGTTGGTTTGCGGGAGGAAAAGGCCTCGATGAGTTCAGGGAGTCAATGCTGACCGACAGCCGCGTGCGGGCAATCAACGATTACCTGAGCGCTTCGGACGTGTTCCCAGGCGTCGGACTAAAGGGCGGGGTGTGCTACTTCCTCTGGGATCGCGACCACCCCGGACTCTGCGAGGTCACCACCCACTTCAAGGATTGGCCGACGACCACGGCCACTCGCTCTTTGCTCGAACCAGGCGCGGATGTCTTCATCCGGTTCAACGAGGCTCTGTCAATCTTGCGCAAGGTGATTGCCGTCGAGACCGGGCAGGAGCACTCGCTGGCACTGCCGGAGAGCAAGCGCTTCGAAAGGCTGGTCAGCTCCCGTAAGCCCTTTGGATTTGAGACCACGTTCAAGGGCAGAGCGTCAAAGGCGCCTGGCGACGTGCTCATCTACCAGAACGGTGGGACTGGGTATGTGGACCGAGCATCGATCCCTTCGGGCGCTCACCTCATCGATGGCTGGAAGGTTTACGTTGGCCGCGCCGCGCCCGGCACGGGAAATAAGGACACCTATCCCCATCGGATCATCAGCACTCCCTTCCTTGGCGAGAGCGGGAGCATCTCCTCCGAGACGTACCTCTGCATCGGAACCTTCGATACACGAGGAGAGGCGGAGAGCGCGCTGTCGTACCTCCGCTGCCGTCTGACGCGCTTTCTCATCCTCCTTCACAAGCCCTCGCAAGACACCACGCGGAAGGTCTATGCCTTCGTTCCGACCCAGGATTGGACGCGAGACTGGAACGATCATGATCTTTACGAGAAGTACGGACTCTCGGAAGACGAGATCGACTTCGTCGAGCGGATCGTTCGCCCGATGGAGGCGGACGAGTGAAGCGGGAGATTGACGAACTCCTCCCCAAGAAGCCCGAGGCGCGACTGCGAATCTACGCATGGTCGCCGAACGATCCACCAGTCGGCTACGCGGGGCTTCTCAAGGTGGGCCAGACGACGAAGGCGGATGTGAACGCGCGCATCCGCGAGTCTCAGGGGCAGATGCAGCAGGCATACACGCTGCACGTTGATGAGCTCGCCGAACGAGGCGACGGGACGGTGTTTCGCGACTCAGATGTGCGCCAACGGCTGATCGACAAGGGCTTCGAGAACCCGATCTTCGGCTCAGCGCGAGAGTGGATGTGGTGCACCCCAGACGATGTGCGCACGGCGATCACTGAGCTTCGCACAGGCGTGAAGCTCAGTGGAACCCATCATGAGAAGTTTCCGATGCGCCCGGAGCAAGCCAGCGCCGTGGACAAGGCCGAGGGCTACTACAAGTCCATCTGGGCCGAGGACTCTCACGCGGTGCCACGGTTCCTGTGGAACGCCAAGATGCGCTTCGGGAAGACCTTCGCCTCCTACCAACTCGCGAAGCGGCTCGGCGCCAAACGCATCCTCGTGGTCACCTTCAAGCCCGCAGTGGAGGACGCCTGGCAGACCGACCTGGAGTCTCACGCCGACTTCGACGGCTGGCAGTACCTCTCCTCGGCCACCGGGGGCAGCCCAGATGAGGCGGACAAGACTCGGCCACTGGTCTACTTCGGATCGTTCCAGGACCTGCTCGGGCGAGATCGGAAGACCGGCCTCATCAAGGCGAAGAACGAGTGGGTCCACACCACCAACTGGGACCTCGTCATCTTCGATGAATACCACTTCGGTGCGTGGCGAGAGTCCGCCAAGGAGCTGTTCGAGGGCGAGGACGAGAAAGTCAAGCAGAAGGAACTGGCCGCGGAGTACAACGACGGCCTCGTGGCCTTCGACGAGGAGCTTGACGAACTCGGCAACGACGAGGACGACTTCCTGCCGATCACCACCCGCGCCTACCTGTACCTGTCGGGCACGCCATTCAAGGCGCTGGCAACCGGTGAGTTCATCGAGGAGCAAATCTTCAACTGGACCTACACCGATGAGCAGCGCGCCAAGGCCGAGTACGCCGTCGCGCAACCGGACGCCTGGAACCCGTACGGGTCGCTCCCGGAGATGCGTCTGTTCACGTACCAGATGCCTGACGAGTTGATTGCCGTTGCGAATCAGGGAGAGTTCGACGAGTTCGACCTCAACGAGTTCTTCGAGGCAAAGGGCATCGGTAAGGACGCCGAGTTCACCCACAAGACCGACGTGCAGAAGTGGCTCGATCTCGTCCGCGGCGCTCACCTTCCCACCCAGGTCGACGCGATGCGGATGGGCACCCGCCCGCCATTCCCGTACTCCGATGTCCGACTCCTGCCGTACCTTCAGCACTCGTTCTGGTTCCTGCCCAACGTTGCTGCCTGCGAGGCAATGTCGAACCTGCTCGCGGAGAAGCAGAACGTGTTCTGGCACGACTACAAGGTCCTCGTCGTCGCGGGTCCCGGCGCGGGCATCGGGCTGGATGCTCTCCCGCCAGTGCGGGCGGCGATCGGCGACGGCCACGACACCAAGACGATCACCCTGTCGTGCGGCAAGCTCACCACGGGCGTCACCGTCAAGCAGTGGTCCTCGATCCTGATGTTGCGCAACCTCAACTCACCCGAGACCTACTTTCAGGCAGCGTTCCGCGTACAGTCACCGTGGTCGATCAAGAATCCCGACGGAGACAACCCGAGCGCCGAAGCAGTCCTCAAGCCTGTGTGCTTCGTGTTCGACTTCGCGCCCACTCGCGCGCTGCGTCAGATCGCCGACTACGGCGCCGGTCTCTCGCCGGAGACGCCGAACCCTGAGCAAGCCGTCGAGGAGCTCGTGAAGTTCCTGCCCGTGTTGGCGTACGACGGGTCGAATATGACCCAGGTCGATGCCGGCGGCATCCTCGACATCGCCATGTCGGGCACCTCCGCGACCCTCCTGGCCCGCAAGTGGGAGTCCGCAATCCTCGTCAACGTCGACAACGACACCCTGCGCAAGATCATGAACAACCCCGACGCCCTCAACGCCGTCATGAACATCGAAGGCTTCCGCGCGCTCGGCAGCGACATTTTCGAGACCGTCGTGAACAAGAGCGACGCCGTGAAGAAGGCGAAGAAGGAGAAGGGCGACGACATTACTCCGGCGGAGAAGAAGGAGTTGACGGAGGAGGAGAAGGAGTACAAGTCCAAGCGGACGCAGATTCAGGAGAAGCTGGTCAAGTTCGCCACCCGCGTCCCTGCGTTCATGTACCTGACCGACTTCCGTGAGAACACTCTTACCGACGTCATCACCAAGCTCGAACCCGGCTTGTTCCGCACCGTCACCGGACTGACCGTCGAGGACTTCCACCTCCTCGTGAATCTCGGCGTCTTTAACGCCACCCATATGAACCAGGCCGTCTTCGCCTTCCGCCGCTACGAGGACTCCTCCTTGTCCTACACCGGCATCGAGTCCCACAAGGGCCTGCGCCGCTACGGCCTCTACGACACCGTCGTCGCCGTCAACGACGAGACCGCAGTCTGACCACCCGTCAGCCCGAATCGAGAGAGCCGCATGTACTTCTAGACCCCGTGCAGCATCGAGGAGATGCTCACCGCCATCCGCAAGCGCGAGTATCTGATGCCAGCTATCCATCGTGAATTTGTCTGAGGCACGGATACCCTGTCGGCTCCTTCCTGCTCTGGAACTTCAAGCCCGAGACCGCGCAGTCGTACACGTTCTACGAGTTCCTGACGAACTACCGCGAGCGCGACAACCTTACGCGGACAAGACAACGGTTCCCTCCGGGCAGCAAGACCCTTCAGCCGATTGGTCAGAGGTACCGGCAGATCGACTCGGGTGTGCAGGCCTCCGGCGGCGTCTGTGCTGCGTTCGCGCGGAGCTCGGCGACGCTGGTACGGAGCAGGCGGAGCTGCTCGAGCTGCTCGTCGATCTCGACCAGTCGCCGGTCGAGGAGGTCTCGAACATGACCGCACGGCGACCCGCCCGCGTCACGTACTTCGAGGATCTCGGCGGTTTGCGCGAGGGTGAGCCCTGCTGCGCGGGCCCGGTCGATGAATTCGAGCCGCTGCACCGCCTCGTCGCCGTAGTTGCGGTACCCGGCCGGGGTGCGCTCCGGCGGTTGGAGCAGCCCGCGCTCCTCGTAGTACCGCAGCGTGGACGCCCTCGTCTTCGCCTTCCCCGCGAGTTCTCCGATCCGCATCGTCACCTCGGCCACCGACTTGACCTTCAAGCATACTTTAAGGTCCATTCTTTCAGGAGTGGCCGCATGAGTGGCCGGTTCGAACTGGAGGAGGCATCGTGACATGGCACACGGAGGTTGATCTCGTGGTGATCGGGACGGGCGGGGCGGCGATGTCCGCAGCGATCCACGCGCGCCTCGAGGGGGCCAGCGTGGTCGCCATCGAATCGGGAACCCTCGGCGGTACCTGCGTGAACGTGGGTTGTGTGCCGTCCAAGACGCTTCTCGCGGCCGCGCACACCCGGCACTCCGCCCTCACGAACCGGTTCTCAGGCGTCCCCAGCTCTGCTGGGATGGTCGATCTCAGCGCGCTCATCGAGCAGAAGGATGATCTGGTTGGGATGCTCCGCCAGACCAAGTACGCCGACATCGCCGCTGCCTACGGGTTTGACATCCTCCCGGGCACTGCAACGTTCACAGACGCGGGAACCCTGCTCGTGGATGGACGACCGGTGCGCGCGAAGTCGTATCTCGTCGCCACCGGCGCCGAGCCGCACGTGCCGGCAATCCCTGGGCTTGAGCAGGTTGATTACCTCACGTCGACCACAGCGATGGAACTGACGGAACTGCCCGCGTCGCTCGTGGTGATCGGCGGTGGCTTCGTCGGCCTGGAACAGGCGCAGCTGTTCGCCCGGCTCGGAGTAGAGGTCACCGTCATCGGTCGGCTCGCCCCGCACGCCGAACCGGAACTGTCATCCGAGCTCCGCAAGGCCTTCCTGGCCGAGGGGATCAGCGTCATCGGCGACCGCGCAGCCACGATCACCCAGCACGAGGGCCTGGTCCAGGTGACGACCCGCAACGGGAAGGACGCGACCGGTGAACGTGTCCTCGTTGCCACCGGTCGCACCCCGCGCACCGAAGGGCTCAACCTTCCTGCTGCGGGTATCGCGACCGACGAGCGCGGCTTCGTCATCGTAGACGAGCAGCAGCGGACCACGAACCCGGCTGTGTTCGCCGCCGGTGACGTCACTGACGTGCCCCAGTACGTGTACGTCGCCGCGAGGACTGGGAAGATCGCCGCGCACAACGCCCTGGGTCACGACGAGCGAGTCGACTACACCGGGTTGCCGTCTGTGCTGTTCACCTCACCCCAACTGGCCTCCGCCGGGATCACCGAAGCCAGCGCCATCGCCGCCGGATACCGGTGCGCCTGCCGATTCCTACGACTTTCCGACGTGCCCAGGGCCATCGCCAACCACGACACACGCGGCGGCATCAAGGTCGTCGCCGACGCCGACACCGGCAAAGTCCTCGGTATCCACGCCCTCGCCGACACCGCTGGGGAGATGATGCTCGCCGCAACCTACGCCATCACCGCCGGATTCACCGTCACCCAACTCGCCGACACCTGGGCCCCCTACCTCACCATGGCCGAAGGCATCCGCCTCACCGCGAACCTCTTCCGCAACGAACTCCCCACCTCCTGCTGCGCCTGACACAAGAGCCGGGCCCAGCGATGTGGTGATCCAAGTGATATCCGCGACGCCTTCAACACCGGCACCGACCGCGTGATCGACGCCTACGCGGTCAGCGTGGGCTCAGTTGAGGCAGCGGCGCCGAGCACGTCGTCTGGGCCGCTCACACGCGCAGCGCACCGGGACACTCAGCCGCCAGGTAGCAACCACAGCACGCTGCCATCTACGCAGTCGGCTACGAGTTCAGAGGCCGAAGGCACCACCACTGACGAGGATGAAGATGCCCAGGCCGATGAGCACGATCGGGAACAGGATGTGTTCCCAGCGTTCCAGGAGTTCGGCGATCGGTCGGCGGGTGGCGACGAACTTGCCCAGGCCGACGAGGGCGGCGACCAGGGCGAGGAACACGATGCAGTACGCCACCACGGCCGCTGGGCCCACGCTGAGGAAGACCGGGACGTAGACGCCGATGTTGTCCCCGCCGTTGGCGAAGGTCACCCCGGCCACCGTCCACACCCCAACCTTCTTGCCCTCGACCTTTGCCTCATCGTCATCGTCGGCACCGCGGTTGCGCCAGGCTTGCCACGCAGCCCAAAGTCCCAACCCCAGCGGAATGAGTCCGAAGTAGGGGATGACCTCTGGCGGCAGGAACGCTCCCGCCCCGAGCGTCACCAGCACGGAAGCGCCCAGGATGCCAGCGAACCCGAGGTACTGTCCGACCAGGATTCGGGCGGTGGTCCCGCGCTGGCCCGCGCCTCGGGCGAAGAACAGTGAGAGCACGATGATGTCATCGATGTTCGTGGCGATGAATAGGCCGATCGCCTGCAGGACGGAGGACAGGATCATGCGCCCACCGCCGCGTTACAGCCGCCTGGCGACCCAGCGGTTCCGGCAGCCGCGTGCCGTTGATACTCTGCGACCATCATTGTCCGTTCCTGGTGTGGTGTGGGCCTCGGAGGTAAAGCAGGACGCCCAGGGCGACGCCGAAACCGAGGATGACGTCGGCAAGGTTGCCGATGAACAGGTTGCCGTAGGCGAGGAAGTCGGTGACGTGACCGCGGCCAAACTCGGGAGGGGCGAACAGCCGGTCCAGCAGGTTGCCGACCGCGCCTCCCCACACCAGGCCGATCGCGACCGCCCACCCGACGGTGCGGGCGCGGGTTGCGGCGACGAGTAGAGCGACAGAGGCCGCCGCGGCGATGACGGTGAGCAGCCAGGTTGCGCCGGCTCCGAGGGACATCACGGTGCCGGGGTTGAACGCGAGCTGCAAGCCGAGCCAGTCTCCCAAGAGCGGAATACGGTCATCCTCGCTGAGCTGAGCGAGGGCGAGTGCCTTGCTGCCTTGATCGATCAGCACCGCGCCAGCGGCGACGGCGCACGCGAGCAGGAACCAGCGGAGCCGGACGCGCGCCGCCGCCGGGCCGGCAGAACTCGCTTCCACGGCATCCGCTTTTCCCGGGGAGGGAGCGGAGCCGTCAAGGGGATCGGTCATGCCTTCGTGCGCCGCGCCGCGCGGAGCCCGTTGAGGATGACGACGACTTCAGCGACCTCGTGTACAAGCACGACCGCGGCGAGCCCGAGGACTCCGGTAATCGCCAGCGGCAGCAGCACCACGATGATCGCGATCGACAACACGACGTTCTGGTTGATTATGTTGCGGCCGCGGCGGGCGTGGGCGAGGGCCTGTGGGATGAGGCGCAGGTCGTGGCCGGTGAACGCGACGTCGGCCGACTCGATCGCAGCATCGGCGCCCTTGGCTCCCATCGCGATCCCCACATCCGCGGCCGCCAGCGCGGGAGCGTCGTTGATGCCGTCCCCGATCATGGCAGTGGGCTGAGACTTCGACAACTCCGCGACGGCGGTGGCCTTGTCCTCGGGGCGCAGCTCGGCGCGCACGTCCATGATGCCGGCCTGGCCGGCCAGCGCTGCGGCGGTGCGGGCGTTGTCGCCGGTGAGCATCGTCACCCCGATCCCGCGGCGGTTCAGCGTGGCGATGACCTCGGGAACCTCTGGGCGCAGTTCGTCACGCACCCCGATCGCGCCAGCCGGCCGGTCGCCGCGGTGGACGATGACGACGGTCATCCCCTCGGATTCCATCACCTGCACCTGGTCGGCCAGCGTGCCGGCGTCCAGCCAGCGGGGGCTACCGACGGCGAGACGGGCACTACCGAGCGTGCCGGTGATGCCGCGCCCGGCGGTCTCGGTGACGTCGTGCGCGGTCGGGGCGTCGGGGACGGCCTTCGTGATCGCGGCGGCCAGCGGGTGCGTGCTGTGACCTTCCAGGCTCGCCGCCCACGCCAGCACCTCATTCTCGGTCGCGCCGGTGGTGACGACGCGGGTCACCGTGGGCTCGTTGCGGGTCAGCGTGCCGGTCTTGTCGACGGCGACGTGGCGGATGCCGCCGAACCGCTCGAACGCGGCCCCGGACTTCACGACCACACCGAACTTCGACGCCGCGCCGATCGCGGAAACAACGGTGACCGGGACGGCGATCGCCAGCGCGCACGGCGAGGCTGCGACCAGCACCACCAGAGCGCGGGTGATCCACAGCTCAGGGTCGCCGCTCAACAGCGACCCAAGCACGCCGACCAGCACGGCGAGGATCATCACGCCGGGCACCAGCGGGCGGGCGATCCGGTCGGCCAGGCGGGCACGGTCGCCCTTCTCGGCCTGCGCCTGCTCGACCAGCTCCACGATGGTGGTGAGCGAGTTGTCGGTGCCGGCGGCGGTGGCCTCGACCTCGAGCACGCCGGTGGTGTTGATCGACCCGGCCGAGACGTCGGTGCCCGGTTCGACCTCGACCGGGATCGATTCACCCGTGATCGCGGACGTGTCCAGGCTGCTCCGCCCGGCCCGCACGGTGCCGTCGGTGGCGATCCGTTCGCCCGGCCGGACCACCAGGACATCCCCGACGCGCAGCTCCTTCGCCTCGACCTCGGCGGTGGCGTCGCCGCGCTTGACGAGTGCGGTTTCGGGCACGAGCTTCAACAGCGCCCGCAACCCTGCGCGGGCGCGGTCCATCGCCTTGTCCTCCAGCGCCTCCGCGATGGAGTACAGGAATGCCAGCGCGGCGGCCTCCTCGACGTAGCCGAGGATCACCGCGCCGGTCGCGCTGATCGTCATCAGCAGCCCGATGCCGAGCTTGCCCTTGGTGAACAGCTTGCGCAGCGCGCCCGGCACGAACGTGTACGCGCCCAGCAGCAGGCCGATCCAGAACAGCACCAGGCCCGCGGTCTCCGCGCCGGTCCACTCGCACACCAGGCCGGCGGCGAACGCGACGCCGGAGGCGATCGGGATCAGAACGCTCGGGCTCCGATACCACGGCCGGTCATCGTCATCATCGTGGTCGTCGAGGTCGACATGCTCGACCTGCGAACCCGTGACCGCGCTCACGCCCGCACCTCCCCCGCCTGGCAACCCTCGACCCCGCAGTCCGGGTCCATGCACGGCACGCTCTCGTCGACCGCGAGCGTGACATCCACCAGCGCCGTCAGCGCGCGGGCCAGGTGCGGGTCTGCCACCTCGTAGCGGGTCTGTCGGCCCTCGGGCTCGGCCACCACGATCCCGCACCCGCGCAGGCATGTCAGATGGTTCGACACGTTCGAGCGCGACAACCCCAGCTCGCGGGACAGCACCGCCGGGTAGCTCGGCCCGGCCAGCAGGGTCAGCAGAATGCGGGAGCGGGTCGGGTCGGCCATAGCTCGGCCGAGCCGGTTCATCACGTCGAGTCGATCGGAAATAGTCAGCATACGATGACTATACACTGTACGACGTACAGTCGGCGCCAGGTGTCCTCATGAGCGGCGAGTCAGTTGACAGCTCCCTACCAGCGAGCGTGGCGAAGTGCTCGAAGATCCGTCGTGGAGAATATGTCCCGTTCCTCCGTGCCGGCGTCCCGCTCGATTAAGGTCGACGACTACTTGGCCGCCGCATGCCTGCTGCCGAACCTTCAGTTGCTGAGTGGGGCCGCCAACATCGAGAAGCAGGATGGACTGCCTGCGGAGTGGATGGACACCGCCTTCCCGAGCGAAGGACAAGCGAGCTACGTACCTTGCCGAGGACGACCTCGACGGCCTTCCGCTCGACTTGGCCGACTTCACCTCGTTCTTCGAGCAGCGCAAGCAGCGAGTCCGGGTCCGCCTGCTCGCCGCTCTGGGAACGACACCGGGAGCACCGGAGGACGCCGCTCTCTCGTAGCCCACGTTCACGCGGCGAGCAGTGACAGCGCGGACACAGCCTGGAGGGGTAGCAATCCGTTGCCGAGGGCGGTGATCTGTTGATTCTGCGTCAGGCCGCCGCTATCGGTGACCCATCCAGTCGGCAGGCCCATGAGCCATTCGACGAATGCCGGTGCTGGGCGGGGGCCGTCGGCGTCGTCAGGGGAGGGCTGGCGCTGACGCGTCTCCTCCCGCTCGCCGGCGGCGTCATCATTGGTGTCGGGAAGGTGCGCGGCGGCGAACCATCTCCCCACAGTTGCCGGATGCACCTGCACCTCGCGGGCAATCCGCTTGTTCGACCAGCCCGCGGCCCGCAACGCCGCAGCACGAGCCCGGCGATCAGAACGACCAGGGGTTTCATCCGAGGCTAAGGACAACTCCCGCTCATCGGCCAGAGGTTCAGAGGCAACGGACAACAACGACTTTGAGTGGACAACACCCTGCGGTCCGGCATACACCTCGGACAGCATCTCCGGGATCTCGGACAACACCTCAGGCTGCCCCGGCAACTCCTGTGGGAAGGTGCGGGTGAGGATCACGGTGAGATGGGTGATCGCCAGCAGCACCACCGGCGGTACCGCGGCCACCGAGGCAGCCAGCAGGCCGGGCACATCGGCGTCCGCAGCGACCACAGCGTGGATCGCATTCGCCGTCACCGACACCAGCGCCCCGCCGACCAGCAGCGACCAGGGATACCAGGCTGAGCGTTGCCCAGCCAGCGCCACCACCGCGACCGTCGCCACCACGATGATCCCATCAACGATCAACGGCCACGCCCACGCCTGTCCCCGGTCGACCCCGGAACGCGCCGCCAGATCGGCGAGCGCGGTAAAGCTCAGCCAGAACGCACCCAACGCGATGAACACCGTCCCCACCACTGCGGTGCGCCCCGCCCACTGCCTACCGGTCGTCTTCATCACAGCCTCCGCCCACCCATGCCTGGGTTCGGGGCGTTGGCTCGCTCGAACCAGGCGCCGCCACCGAGGCCGGGGCCACCGGCTTCGGGCGCGGGGTGCGCGATCCGGTAGGCGGAGCGCACCGTGGTGGCGATCTCGCGTTCGCCCAGCCCGGCCTGGCTGGCGGCTGCGCTGAGGACATCGAGCGCATCCGAGGCAGAGACATCACTCTCGGCCAAGCGGCACGCGGCCCAGAACAGCCCCCGGTTCCGCTCACCCTCACCACGCCCAGCGACCCAGAACGCCAGCCGGTTCATATCCGCCAACCGCACCAACCCACGACCCTGCCGCACGACCGGTCCCGGACGTGGATCGAGGAAGTCCCGCAGCCGACGCGAGTCCAGCGCAGCGGCAGGCTGGTCGCCGACATTGACGACCTCGTAGCGGATCGGGACACCGCCGACGATGCGAACCGAGGGCGACACGATGATGTACCCGCCATCACCCCGGAAGTCCACCCCCGCACGAGCGGCCTGCCATGACCGCTGCTCGACCCCCGCCGTCGCAGCGAAGTAGGCGTGCAGGCCACCCGTCGGGGTCTCCACCAGCAGACCCCAGCCATCGACGAGCCCGGCTCGCTCGGCGCGGGCGAACGCTTGCCGCCCATCAACCGGGCCATGCACGTCCACATCCACCACGACCATCCCCGACACCACGCCAGTCGGGACACCCAGGTTCGCCTCCGGAGTCCGCGACCACCACGCCTCGACCCGGCCGATGTCGGTGGTGGCATCGTGGAACCCCCGCGTCGTGAGCGGACGCTTCCCACTCGGCTGGCAGGGGAACACCGGCACCCCCACCTGCGCGAGATGCCGGGCCGACGCCGCCAGCGTCGAAGCACCACTGGCACGCAACAACGCCCTGGTGAAGTCGGCACGCGCGGGCATCACAACCCCCGACCCGCCACCACCGGCACCCTCGCCGCCGGCCGATGCTCCGACGGCGGCGGCACATGCAGCGCCTTCGGCTCCGCAGTGGGAACATCACGCGCAAGACCAGGCGGCGTGCCATCGGCGACCTGGAACGTGTCCAGCTGGTCGAGGATGCCCAGCGCCGTCCTCCGCACCCGCTCACCGGTCGCCTTGACGACCTCCACAGGTTCAGCGTCCTTGACCGACGACGCCCACCCCGCCACATACGGAATCGTGTAACCACTGGTATCCAACCCGTGCGCAGCACCGACCATCAACGCCACGCTCTCGGCCTCCACCTCACGAACACCCCGATGCTGGCGAGCGTCCTCATCCTTGGGGTCGTGCATCAGCACATGCGCCAGCTCGTGCGCCAACGTGGCGATCTGATTGACCTCCGTCACATCGGTACGCACCGATACCTGCCGAGCGACGTAGTCGGTCAGGCCGTCCGCGCCGCCGATCCGCCCGTCATCCGGGACACGCAGCACCTCGAACCCCAACGCTTCGACCTGCATGGCCAGGCCATCCCACAGTCCCTGCGGGGCTTCGCCGTCCAGCAGCTTCGGTGCGAGTGGCTCAGGGATCGGATCGCCCTCGGTCTGCGTCACGTCCCACACATAGGCGGGCCGAGCGCCCACCATCTTCGTGCGCACTACCTCGTTGACCTTGTGCTTCTCGCGCGGACCCAAACGACGCCACGACGACGGATCACCAGGATTCGACGAGGCGAACCGGCCGGTCACCGGAGCGAAGATCATGTAACCCGGCTGGCCCTTCTGCACCTGCTGGCCAAGCTGCTGCCACTGCCGATACCCAGCCACATACGACGGCACCGGCCCGGGCACCCGGCCAGCCTCGAACGCAGCCTCGTGCTGAACCCAGATCAGCAGCGCGTTGTTGAACGAGCGCGATCGGAACCGGGCCGCGAACGCCAACGCGCGGGCCCAGTCCCGCCCGGAGACCAGCGTCTCCACCGCGCCAGTCAGCTTCTCGTGCAGCTCATCGAGCTTCGCGTCCCGCTTGGCTCGTACTTCCTCCGTCGCAGTCATCCTGGACCTTCCCTCCGCCGAGATCACCCGATCGTCGGTGACCGTGAGGTACGCCAGGAACATCAAGAAGCACGGCGGGCCAGGGGTGCGACCAAGACCGCCAGGCGACAACACGAACCTGACGAGTCCCTACCGGACTACATCACCGACCGGCTATGAGAGGCCCAGGGAAGACAGACGTCCCGAAATCGGGCACTGAACACGACGAGATCGGGTACATCAGTTGCGCCCACACGACCCTTGGCGTCGTCGGTAGGCACCCGGCGTCAGTCCGACGTACTGACGGAACAGTTCCGTGCCGTGACTTCGGCTGCGCCATCCGACCCGCCACATTGCCTCGGTGACAGTGAGGTCCGTCTCGCGCAGGTACCTTGCCAAGCGTTCGGCTCGCACCATCGTTAGGAACGCGAGCGGTGTCTTGCCAAAGGCGTCGACGAACACCCTGCCTAGCTGAGCAGGCGACAGGTGTACTTCCATGGCCAAAGCGGCGAGAGTCCATCGCCGCTCGGGTGATGTCCGCAACAGCTCAGCAACTCTGCGGGCCTCCTCCCTGATGGGAGCGAACCGTCGTTCCCTCGGCAAGGTTGGCCGGACATGACTCGGCCGGGCGGCTGATATCCGCACCGGGGACGCCTTGATGAACGGGGCAATGACGTGTGCTATGGAAAACCACAGGGCCTGCATCCGGAAGAAGTAGCGAGCAACGGGCCGCTCGGCGCTCAGCGCGACCATCTCGTCGAGCCAAGTTGTGAGTGTCTCGGCCTGCCTTTCACCGAGGCTGAGAACCTGCGCTGGCTCGGCGTAGATGGTCGCCGCGAAGTCCTGAGCATCAAGCCGATCCCGCACGAGCCCAGCGTGCTGCCAGTAGACCTGATCGATCACATAGTCCGTATCCGCATGGATCGTGGTCAAGGTGATGTGGCCCTCAGGCTCGCTTCCGCACAGGACGTTTGCTGCAAGGAGGACCACATCCCCCGTCTTCACAAGCCTTTGCCCCAACTCGCCAACGAGGAGTGCGCTACCACTACGGATCACGATGACTCTGACACAATCGAGAGCCGCGGGGCCGATGGGGCGAGAGCCGGCGTACGTGCATGCCCAAACCGGCCAGTAGTCGCTGCCGACCCGCAGTGGCTCAGACATGTAGGCAGTACCGCACCCGCAGCGGTCTACTCAGCGAGCGCCTGGTCGAGCATGGTGGTGAGGTCATCAAGGGTCTCAGGACTGATCAACTCTGCATTGAGGAAGAAGGTTGGCGTACCAGTCACGCCCAGGGCCACACCGTCGTTGAAGTCGTTGCGGATGAACTGGAGCGTGGCCTCAGAGTTGTACGCGGCGTCCCATTGCTCAAGGTCGAGGCCGAGTTCTTGGGCGTACTGGCGGAACAGGTCGTCTTTGGGTATCTGCTGTTCACCCCACTCGGTCTGGGTCTGGTACATCTTGGTGTACATCGCTTCAAGTTCTCCTTGCTGAGCGGCGGCTTCGACCGCTCTGGCCGCGCGTTCGCTGTTGAAGTGGCTGGGTAGCGGGAAGTACCGGATGACAAAGGACACTCGATCGCCGTAGGTCTGCCGGAGTTGCTCGATCGCCGGGAAGACCGCGGCGCAGGCCTCGCACTCGAAGTCCAGGAACTCTACGAAGGTCACAGTGGCATCTGGCACGTCGTTGAGTCGGCGGGAGTCTTCGCGTACCACGAGCGCGCCGGAGGTTTCGGTGGGGACGGGTGTGGACGGCTCGACGACGGCGGCGGGCTGGCGACTGGCTTGGATGATGCCGAAGATGACCACCGAGATCACCAGCACCGCGCAGATCAAGATGATGGTTCTTCGGGCGCCACGTTCCCCTGGTTCGGGGCGTTCGTCGACGATTGGCTTCTTGGGCTTCTGATTGCTGGGCATGTAGGGCTCCTTGCCGGAAGATGTGGGTAGGACGCGTGCTGACTGGCGGCGACGCGGTGTGTGGGCAGGTCGTTTGGTTGGGGTCCTTACCCGAAGAGGGCTGGACCGTATTTGGCGAGCACCAAGGTGGTGATCGCTCCGAGCCAGAGCACGACGAGCAGGTTGTCGACTCCCAGGCGAAGCCCTTTGGTCAAGGTCTTGTGCAGGCTCGTTGGGAGGAACAGGTTGTTGTCGCGCAGGTTGACGTGGGTGAGTGATGCGAACACCAAGGTGGTGGACACAGTCACCAACAGGCACCAGGGGCACAGCGCCCCGATGACAAAAGTGGACTCAAAGAACAGCCAGTAGGCGAACACGAAGCCCAGGCCATAGACGATCTGGGCGGCGAGCATGAAGCCTCGCGGAAACCTGACGCCGGCGAGGCTGGCGACCGCGATGGTGATGACTACGGGCTCGGCCATCAGGCCGAGGAACGCGTTCGGGAATCCGAACAGTCCGGCCTGCCAGGATCTGGCGACTGCGCTGCAGTTGATGACCTCGTTGAGGTTGCATGGGAGTCCGACTTTGGGGTTGGCCGCTAGCCGGATGGCGTCGGTTGACAGGACGAAGGAGGCGTACAGGCTGAGGCAGGCCGAGAAGAGCATGGTGGAGAAGATCCACCTGTCGGTCTGTCTGAAACGGTGGATGCGCTCCAAAAGGTCGTCTGATGTGGTCAAGGTGGTTGGACCTGTCTGTCGTCGTTCGGACGCACCGCAGCGCCGCGCCGAGCACCAGGACCTCGGCGTTCACCGAAAGGGCGCTCGTCTGCGCACGGGTGCGAGTTGAGTCGATCAGCAGGACAGGGCGGGTGGGCCTCGGCGTTGAAGCGGGTGATAGGGGCGACGTCCGGGGGTGGCCACCACGAGGGCCGTGACGGCAACGTGGGTAGGCACGGTAAGGGTCGCCGGCCTGGCATCACTTAGGCGTGTCCGGAACCAGTCGCGGGCCGTCTTTGCTGCCTGGCGGGCGTAGAGTCCCACGCCGAGCCCGAGCAGCAGAACGACCAGGCCGGCGATCAAGGTGGTTGCTGAGAGCACCATGAAGGACTGTGCGAAGCGTCCGAAGTTCAGCCCTGGCAGGTAGCTGTGCTCTGGGCACAGCTCGGACTCGACCAACAGATCGAGGTGGACGCCGAACGGCGCGATCAGGGGCACCTGCGGCATACAGGCTGTATCGGCGATGTTCACCGATCTCACTCCGGTAGCAAGGTTGCTCGCACCGATGAGCATCAACGCGGCGGCGCCTGCGGCGCCGCCGCGTTGTGATCTCATGCTCGCTCCTCGGGTTGTCGATGAGTCTAGCTACTGGCCGAAGCGTGCCGCTGCGCTCTGTCCGACGACGGCAGTACTCGCAGCGATAGAGGGTTGACGCGAGATCACGTGGCTGATGGGGTTTGACTACCAGGCCACGAAGCTGCTTGCCGGAGGCCCTTTTCGGCTGTGGCAGTCTTGTGGGCCAGGGACGGTCCCTGGCAGTGGTCGGGACCGCAACTGTGACTCTGAGAGGTTGGATCAGTGCAACGGTCGCACATTGGGAGCCTTCCGCACACGGTCAGGCGCCGGCTCTGGAGCGCGGCCGTTGCGATCGCGTCGGGTGTTCTGCTCGCGGGTTGCGGGTCGACACAAGCCAACACTGGAGGGTTCGTGTCGGGTGATGGCAGCCTGACGGTGCTGCCTGCCGATGAGCGTCCGCAGGCGCCCGTGATCGAGGGCGTCACGCTGGATGACGAGCGGTGGACGAGTGCTGACGTCTCCGGGAAGGTGATCGTCTACAACGTGTGGGGTTCCTGGTGCGCGCCATGCCGCTCCGAGGCGCCCGCGCTCGTGGCCGCCAGCCAGAAGCTTGCCGACCAGGCAGTCTTCGTCGGGTTGAACACCCGAGACTTCGACAAGGCCGCGCCCCGTGCGTTCGTGCGGGCATTCGAGGTTCCCTATGTGAACCTGTTCGACCCTGAGGGTGCGCTTCTGCTGAACTTCTCCGGCGAGTTGCCGCCCAACGCCATCCCAAGCACGATCGTGGTCGACCTGGAGGGCCGGGTCGCTGCCCGGATCATCGGCGAGACCACAGAATCGACCCTGGTGGGTCTGATCCAAGACGTGGCAGCGGGCAAGTGATCCCGCTGGAGTTGGGCGACTGGATCCGCCAGGCTGTGGGCGGCTCGGTCGCATTGGGTTTGCCGATCGCGCTCCTCGCCGGGCTGGTGTCGTTCTTCTCACCGTGCGTGCTGCCGCTGCTGCCTGGCTACCTGTCGTACGCCACCGGGATGGGGGCTGCGGACATCACTACCGGCCAGAGCGCGAAAGGGGTGGCCGGGCGGGGTCGCGTACTGCTCGGGACGCTGGGGTTCGTGGGCGGTTTCGCGGCGGTGTTCGTCGCCACCGGAGCGCTGATGGGTTCGGTGGGTGCCGCGCTCTTCGCGTGGCAGCGGCCATTGATGGTGGCTGCCGGCGTGTTGAGCATCGCCCTGGGATTAGTGTTCACCGACTGGCTGCCGTGGGGTCGCGGGACGTGGCGGCTGCAAGTGCTCCCCCGAGCCGGCGTGGCGGCGTCGCCGCTGCTGGGAATCGTGTTCGGGCTGGGGTGGACGCCATGTATCGGCCCGGCGCTATCGGTCGTGCTCACGTTGGCCCTGAACGAGGGCACTGCGCTGCGCGGCGCCGTGCTTGCCTTCGCTTACGCGCTCGGCCTCGGGCTGCCGTTCATTGTCGCTGGACTGGCCTTCGACCGGCTGGGCGGCACGCTGGGCTGGGTGCGCCGCCACCATCGTGCCATTCAGGTCACCGGCGGGGTGACCATGATGGTGATCGGGGTGCTGCTGATCACCGGCTGGTGGGACATCGCAATGGCCGGTGTACGGCAGTGGGCGAGCAGTTTTGCACTGCCGGTCTGACCCGACACCGATCCACGTACTCACCGCCGGGATCAGCGTGAGCCACGTTGCGGCGTCAAAAGAAACCGGGCTGCCTGGGTGACCCATCCTCACGCATAAGGTCAGCATCCGATGTATGGTCAGTGTGTGCTGACTCTTGCTTCCCGGTTGGACGTGATGAATCGGTTGGGCCGGGCGATGGCCGATCCGACCCGTTCGCGGATTCTGCTCCAGTTGCTGGAGGCGCCGGGGTACCCGGCTCGGTTGTCGGAGTCACTGGGCCTGACCCGCACCAATGTGTCGAACCATCTGGCCTGCCTGCGCGGCTGCGGATTGGTGGTGGCAACGCCCGAGGGCCGGCAGACGCGGTACGAGATCGCTGACCCGCATCTGACGCGAGCGCTGGAGTTGCTGGTGGAGGCGGTGGTCGCCTACGACGACGGCGTGTCCTGTGTGAATGAGGACTGTGACGTGCCGTTGTGCTGTGGCCCGGGTGCTGGCAGGACGGGAGAGGCCCGGTGAGCAGGGAGTGCTGCGGCGAGGACGCTCCACGTGGGGACGGCTCCTTGCCGATGAGTCTGCTGCGGGAACCTGGAACAAACCAACCCGGACCCGCCGGAGACCTGAGAGTTGCGGCGCACACACCGGGCGGCGCGTGCTGCGAGCCGGCTTCCAATGGTCGCGGCGAGCGCGACGAGGACACTGAGGGGGTGCGGCCACCGTGGTGGCGGGATCCCGCTTTGCTGCCGTCGCTGGTCTCTGGGGTGTTTCTGCTTGCCGGTTATGGTCTGGCATGGGCCGGGCTCGACCTGGCCGCTGGAGGGCTTCAGGCCGTTGCCCTGGCGGCTGGGGCCTACACCTTCGTGCCGGGCGCTCTCCGGCGGCTGGCTCGCGGCCGACTCGGCGTAGGCCTGCTCATGACGATCGCGGCGGTCGGGGCGGTTCTTCTGGGACATGTCGGGGAGGCGGCTGCGCTGGCCTTCTTGTTCTCGTTGGCCGAGGCTCTTGAGGACCGGGCGATGGATCGTGCGAAGGACGGTCTGCGGGGGCTGCTGGCGCTGATTCCGCAGACCGTTCGTATCTCGCGGCTGGGCGGAGACGTGACGGTCCCGGCCGCGGAGGTGCAGGTGCTGGACATCCTGGTGGTCGGCGCTGGTGAGCGGGTTGCGACCGATGGGGTCGTGGTGATGGGCCGATCGAGCATCGACACATCGGCAGTGACTGGAGAGTCGATCCCGGTGGAGGTGGGTCCGGGCGATGAGGTGCCGGCGGGGTCGGTGAACGGCTCGGCGACCCTGCAGGTCGAGGCCACCGCGGATGGCCGGGATAACTCGCTGACTCAGATCGTGGCGCTGGTCGAGCAGGCCCACGCCCGCAAGGGGGAACGGGCGCGTTTGTCGGATCGGATCGCCCGCCCGCTGGTGCCCGTGGTGCTGGTCGTGGCGGTCCTGGTGGTTGTCTTCGGGTTCATCGTCGGTGATCCATGGACCTGGACCGAACGAGCTCTGGTGGTGCTGGTCGCGGCGTCACCGTGCGCTTTAGCCATCGCGGTGCCGGTGACCGTGATCAGCGCGATCGGCGCGGCGTCGAAGTTCGGTGTCGTGATCAAGTCGGGCGAAGCGTTCGAACAATTGGGGACCATTCGCACGATCGCGCTGGACAAGACCGGCACCCTGACCCGGAACGACCCCGCGGTGGTGGACGTACGAACCTCGCCTGGCATCTCGCGGGGGGACTTGTTGTCGCTGGCTGGGGCTTTGGAGGCATCCAGCGCCCACCCGTTGGCGGCGGCGATCGCCGCGACCGTATCGGGCGCGCCCGCGGCATCCGGGGTGGTCGAAGAAGCCGGCTGCGGCATCACCGGTCAGGTCGGAGATGCCCGGGTCAGGGTCGGTAACGTTCGATGGATCGACCCCGCAGGGCTTTCGCCAGATGCTGATGCAATGGCGGGCGAGGGCATGACGGTCGTCGTGGTCGAAGCCGACGGTCAGATAGCCGGGCTGATCGGCATTCGTGACGAACTGCGACCTGAGTCCGCAGAAACGGTACGTCTGCTGCGCGCCCAGGGCATTGACACGATCATGCTGACCGGCGACAACGCCAGCACCGCGAACGCGCTGGCCCGGCAGGCCGGGATCACCAACGTGAGGGCCGAGCAACTTCCGGCCGACAAGGCCCTGGCCATCAGGGAACTTACCGGTGGCAGCCCCACGGCGATGGTGGGCGACGGCATCAATGACGCCCCAGCGCTAGCGACAGCGACGGTGGGCATCGCCATGGGCGCCAAAGGAGCAGCCGCCGCGATCGACTCAGCGGACGTGGCGTTCACCGGTCACGACCTGCGGCTCATACCCGCCGCGCTGGCTCACGCGCGCCGGGGACGGCGGATCATGACGGTGAACATTGGCCTCGCGCTGGCGATCATCGTGCTGTTGTTCCCGCTGGCGCTGTTCGGCATCGTCGGACTGGCTGGGATTGTCCTGGTCCACGAGGTGGCCGAGGTCGTGGTGATCCTCAACGGCATCCGCGCCGCCCAACGACCGGCCGCTTTGAGCAATGCCAGGTCTGCGGAACAACCCAGTGCCGTGCTGGCCAGCACCCACTAGCGGTCAGCATGACCATCACCACGACCAGTCCGCCTGCGGACGACATCAGCCAGCCCGCGCAGCCGGCGCGGCCTGCGCTGCCGCTGGGGTGGGCCATTGTGACCTCGGCTTTGGCTGGCGTGGGGCTGGACGCTGCATTCCCCGAACTCGGCTGGTGGCCGATCGCCTTCGTCAGCGTCACCCTGGCCCTGCTCGCGCTCGCCGGCCGGAAGTCGGGCGGAGCCTTTCTGGTCGCTCTGGTCTACGGCGGTGCCTTCTTCGTGGCGCACCTGAGTTGGGCGGGACGGTTTCTGGGTCCGCTGCCGTGGCTCGGTCTGGCCGGCTTGCAGGCACTGTTGTTCGCCGCGGGAGCAATACCGATCGCGTTGGCCTACCGGTGGTCCACGCGGACGCTGCGCGGCAAGTGGGGTCAGCTAGTGATCGTCCCGCTTCTGGTCGGAGGGTTGTGGACACTGCGCGAGTCCATCATGGGCAGCTGGCCCTACGGCGGGTTCCCCTGGGCTCGTCTGGGGATGAGCCAGGCCGGCAGCCCGTTCGCCGAAGCTGTCTCGTGGGTAGGTGTGACCGGCTTGTCGTTCCTGATAGCAGCCGTCTGTGCAGGGATCGCGCAGTGGTGGCGGATCGGTCGCCGGCGTGACTGGCGGGGCCTGGTCATGCCTGCCGCGGTGACCGCCTTGCTGCTCGTGACACCGCAGTTCCCCACCACCCCGGCTGGTGAGGTGACCGTGGGCTGGGTGCAGGGCAACGGGCCGGCCGGCTACTTCGACGCCGCGGCCCCTGGTGCGATGCTCACCGCACAGACCGCCGCGACCATGCCGCTGATCGGCCAACCGATGGATGTGCTGGTCTGGCCCGAAGGAGGGGTCGACAGTGACCCACTCAACAACCTGGGGACCAGCAGGGCACTCGATGAGCTGTCCCACCAGGTCTCGGCGCCCTTGCTGGTGAACGCTGCAACCCGCCGCGGGGAGAACACCTACAACACCTCCCTGCTCTGGCCGCCTACCGGCGGCGAAGTCCAGCTGTTCGACAAGGCGAATCCGGTGCCGTTCGGCGAGTATGTGCCCGACCGCTGGTTCTACCAGCGCATCGCTCCGGACCTGATCGGCCTGATCGGACGCGAGTACACTCCCGGCACCAACTCCCCGTATGTCAGCCTGAACGGGGTCGGGGTGGGATTGGCCATCTGCTTCGACGTCATCTTTGACGACGTCATCTGGCAGGGCGCCCAGGACGGGGCTCAGCTGTACCTGCTTCAGTCCAACAACGGCGACTTCCGCGGCACCGACGAGAACCTGCAACAGGCCGCCCTCGCCCGGATGCGCGCAATCGAGACCGGTCGCGGCGTCGTGAACGTCTCCACGACCGGCACCAGCCAGGCCTTCGCCCCCGACGGCACAATCCTCGACGAACTCCCCACCGACACCATCGGCGCTCGGGTCACCACCATCCCACTACGCACCGGACTGACCCCGGCTGTCTCCCTCGGCCCGTGGATCGCCGGTCTCCTGGCCGCGACCAGCCTGCTCGGCCTCCTGCTGCTCAGGTTCGCAGCTCGGCGCTAGGCCTGCCGCGCGTCCCCGTCCTCGATCCAGTCAACCCGGCTACCTGAGGCCGCGAAGGCTGTGCCCAACGCCTGGGACGAATCTGCCGACTCTAGCGGCGTAGTCGCGGTAGGCGTCGCCGTGAACGGCGAGTAGGTAGGGTTCCTCGACCGCCCGGACTTGTACCTGAATGGCGGCGAGCAGCACGACGGTCGCCGCCGTCGCCGCGATCGTCGGGGCCAGCAGGAACAACCCGACGCTTGACACAGCCATCCCGGAGAACACCGGGTTGCGCACCATCGCAAAGGTCCCATCGGTCACCATCTCGGTGTGCTCCTCCGGGTCGACGCCAACCCGCCAGGAAGCGCCCATCTCCCGCTGCGCCCGCAGCAACGTCTTCATCCCGAGCAGTGCAAGGACCAGCCCGATCCCTTCCACGATCGTGCCGCCGGGGATGGTCAGGCGTCCGATGCCGACGATCTGCGTCACCGGGCCTGCCAGTCCGAGCAGCAGCGCGACCGCGAACAGCAGCTTCCCCCACCATTGGGCGGAACCCGCCGCACCTGCTTTGAGTCGGAACCCCGTATCTCCGTTGCGGCGCAGGTGAACCACCGCTCGAAAGCCGAAGGCCAGACCGAGGCCGATCAGGTACAAGGCCAGCGCGATCCAGCCGTTCAGGGCCGTCACTCGACTGGCGCGTCCAACTCGGTCTGGGTGCGGCCGGCGAGTTCCTGCCGTGGAGCAGCCGATCCTGCACGTCCGGCCGGACGGTCTTCGTGGGTGATGCCGTGGTGGTCGCGGTTGTGGTCGAACCGCAGCAGTCGCAGGGCGTTGAGGACGACGAGGATGGTCGAGCCTTCGTGGATGAACACGATCGGACCCATCGCTAGCCCGAGCAGGCTGGCCGGCACGAGGAACGCGACGATGGCGAGGGCTGCGATGAGGTTCTGCCGGATGAGCCGGGAGGTTGCTCGACCGAGTCGCACCATGAACGGTACCCGTCCGAGGTCGTCGGCCATCAGAGCGATGTCGGCGGTCTCCAGGGCGACCGCCGACCCGGCAGCGCCCATCGCGATGCCCAGGCTCGCGCTGGCCATCGCGGGGGCATCGTTCACACCGTCGCCCACCATCGCCGTGGTGCGACCACCTTCGGTGAGGTTGCGGATCGCGACCACCTTGTCCTCGGGCAACAACTCACCCATGGCCCGGTCGATCCCGACCGAGCGGCCCACGGCGTCGGCGACCGCCTGGTTGTCCCCCGAGATAAGGACCAGTTCCCCGATGCCGGACTCGCGCAGGACGTCGAGCGTCTGGCGGGCTTCGGCTTTGGGCGCGTCCATCACACCGATCACGCCGAGCACGCGGGCGCCATGGGTGACCACCATGGTGGTGCGGCCCTCGGCCTGGAGTTGATCGACCGAGGCCTTGACCTCGACCGGCAGCTCGTGATCGGCCTCGGCCATCATCCGGACGCTGCCCACCAGGACGATCTCACCATCCACCGTCGCGCGGATGCCACGGCCCGTGACGGCCTCGAGGTCGGTCGCCACGCGGCGCGCGTTCGCTCCGACCAGTTCGGTGAGATCGCGGACGATGGCAGTCGCCAACGGGTGGTCGCTCAACGTCTCGGTAGCCAGGGCGATCGCATTGAGTTCATCGACGAGGACGCCTGGTGCTGGGATGGTGTCGGTTACCGTGGGGTGTCCCCAGGTGAGGGTGCCGGTCTTGTCGAAGGCCATGGCGTCGACCTTGCCGAGAGTCTCCAGCGGGGCACCGCCCTTGACCAGGACGCCGGCGCGGCCAGCACGAGCGATCCCCGCCAGCACAGCTGCTGGGGTTGCGATCGCCAAGGCGCAGGGGCTGGCCGCGACCAGGACCAGCATCGCCCGGTAGAAGCTGTCACCGAACGGCTCGGCAGACCAGATCATCCCGACCGCCAACACCACGACCACGGCCAGGATGACCGCGGGCACATAGAACCGCTGGAACCGGTCGATGAACCGCTGGGTGGGCGATTGGGCTGTGTCAGCCTCGGTGACGAGCTTCACCACCCGCGCCAATGTGGTGTCGGCGGCCGCTGCGGTCACCACCATGTCGAACGCGCCGGGGCCGTTCACCGTCCCGGCGAAGACCCGCGAGCCACTGGAGATCGCGTCGGGATTGGCCAGGGCCTTGGCGACGTCGGGCACTGCAGCCTTCTCCACCGGGATCGACTCCCCGGTCACCGCGGACTGGTCGATCGCCGTGCTGCCGACGCTGACGAAACCATCCGCAGGTACCCGCGAGTTCGGTCGCACGACCGCGACATCGCCCACCTGAAGCTCTTCCACCGGACGCTCAACAAGCTCGTCCGGGCCGACGCGGAGCGTGGCCGTGCGGGGTGCGAGCTCGCCCAGCGCCTTGATCGAGCGAGTCGCGCGGGCCATCGCGTACTCCTCCAGGGCGTGTCCGAGGCTGAACAGGAACAACAGCACGGCACCCTCGGAGAGCCTGCCGACCGCTGCTGCACCGGCGGCGGCCACGATCATCAGGAAGTCCACTTCGAACCGGCCCCGGCGGATCGAGCCCCACGCCCCCCGCACGGTGAAGAAGCCCCCACAGAAGTAGGTCGCAAGATACAGGCCCAGCACCAGCGGTTCCGGGGCACCAAAGCCGAACTCAGCGATCAGCCCCGCGATGTAGGTCACGCCGGAGGCGATAGCGAAGTACAGCTCCCACCTGCCCTGTCCGTGGGAGTCGTCTTCGTGATCTTCATGCGCAGCACTCATGATCTATACATATCATGATGTAATGATGCATTGCCACAGATCGCTCGGAATCTGGTTGGATCAATCCAGGCCGCGTTCCGGAAGAGGGGTGGTGGTTCATGAGGTTGAATGCCAGCGAAGCCGAGCGCATCGCGGAGGTGATGGGCGGCCTGGCGACGCCGGCGCGCGTCCTGATCCTCGCTCGCCTGTTGGACTCCCCGGCCACCGTCAGTGAGCTCGTCACAGAACTGGCGATGTCGCAAGCCTCGGTCTCCAACCACCTGCGCATCCTGCGCCACCTAAACCTCGCCGCCGGCGACCGGCAGGGACGCAACGTCCTCTATCGCCTGCAGGACGACCACGTTCGAGCGATGGTCGAACAGATCCTGAACCATGCCAGTCACGACTAGAACCCTGAATGGAATCTGAGAAACTCTTAGGCTAGTCTTACCGCCGTCGAGAGGGGACGGGGTGGCTGCCAGCGAGGTTCGCGCGAAGCGATTGCCGGGAACGGCAAGGATTATCGCTCTGGCAGCTGCCGTCCTCATCGGCGCCAGCGGGTCGCTGGACCAGGGACACACGGCTCATGCCGCTGATGCGCCGTTGCCCCCCGCCTCGGCGGCAGCCGTCGCCGCTGAGCGGGCGCCCACCTTCGAGGACCTGCTGGAGAACCGCAGCAAACAACTCCAGGCAACCGCCGCTCAGGTCGACCAGGTGCGGTTCCAGTCTCTCCTCGCCAAACACGAGAAACGCGAGCGCAAAGTCGCCTCCGACATCGAGGCAGAACTCACCCGGTTGAAGGACCTCAGCAGGTTCACCTGGCCCACCAAGGGTGGCGTGGCCTCGGGATTCGGGATGCGCAAGCACCCCATCCTCGGCTCCATGCGCCTGCACAACGGCGCGGATATCGGAGGCGCGTGCGGGAACCCCATCTACGCCACTCAGTCCGGAACCGTGACCAGGGCCAACTTCAGCCGCAGCGCCGGCAACAACGTCCGGATCGACCACGGTCGTATCAAGGGCAAGAACGTCGAGACCTCCTACCTCCACATGAGCAAGTACGCCGTCAGCGCAGGCCAGAGTGTCACCAAGGGCGACGTGATCGGCTACGTCGGAACCACCGGGCTGTCCACCGCCTGCCACCTCCACCTAGCCCTCTACGAGAACGGCAAGGGTGCCGACCCTGTGCCCTACCTCGTGAAGGACTGAGCGGTGGCCATCTCCCAAGCTCGGACTTCTCCGACCACCAGTGCCGGCATCCAACCACCCCGCGACACCGGAACCTCACGTCGAGCACTGCTGGGCGGTGGATTCGCACTCGCCGGCAGCTGGCTTCTCACCGGATGCGTACCCGCGGCGAGCGACCCTGCGATTCCCGGTGGCTCGCGGTGGCCACGTGGATCGCTCACCGATCAACCCATCGTCCAGAAGACGCTGCGGGCAGCGCCTTCGATCATCGACCTCGGCGGCACGTTGGCCGAGGCCTGGGCCTACAACGACACCCTTCCCGGGATCGACCTTCGAGCCAACCCGGGCGATCTGCTGCGCCTCAACCTGGACAACCAACTCCCCAGCCCCACCACGATCCACTGGCACGGAATGCCCATTCCGAACGACGTCGATGGCGTCCCGGGACTCACGCAGAACCCGATCCAGCCAGGGCAACAGCATCTCTACGAGTTCACCGCACCCCAGCCCGGCACTTACTTCTTCCACTCGCACGTCGGAGTCCAACTGGACCGCGGCCTCTACGGGCCACTGATCGTTGATGATCCCGTAGAGCCGGGCCGTTACGACGCCGAATGGACCGTAGTCCTGGATGACTGGCTGGTCGTCGACGGTCAAACCCCTGAGGACATGTTCCGGCGCCTGAACGCCCGCCGCCCCTCGACCACCGGCACCCAGGCCGTTCAGCTGTCCTCCCGCAACGAGCCGTTCTTCGGCGACGCTGGCGACATCCCCTATCCGCTCTACCTGATCAATGGAGCAGTACCGACAGCGCCCGTAACCCACCAGGGCCGCCCCGGCGACCGTGTCCGGCTCCGCGTGATCAACGCCGCCTCGGACACGATCTTCGCCCTCGCCCTCGGCGGACATCGCCTGACCGTCACCCACACCGACGGCCACCCGGTCAAGCCGCACACCACCTCCGCGCTCTATCTCGGCATGGGCGAACGATACGACCTCCTGGTCACCCTCGGTGACGGCGTCTTCCCTCTCGTGGCCAAGCCATGGAACAAGCCCGGCCACGGCCTCGCGCTGGTACGCACCGGGTCCGGGAGCCCACCGGAACCACCGGTCCAGCTGGCCGAGTTCACAGGCCAACTCACTCAGGGGCTCGACCTGTACCCGGAGGAGTCGTCGTTGCTCCCGACCCGGCCGATCGATGCGCGCGCGACCATCGAGCTGGGCGGGCAGGCCAACCCCTACCGGTGGGTCATCAACGGTGCGCCCTTCGGCCAGAATCAACCCCTTGAAGTGGTCGACAACGACCGCCTCCTGCTCGAGGTCGTCAACACCACCACACGCGCACACCCGGTGCACCTGCATGGCCACACCTTCGCGCTGGACAACGGACTGAGGAAAGACACCCTCCTGGTTCCCCCATCCAGCACCACCGCCGTGCACCTGGATGCCACCAACCCGGGAACATGGGCACTCCACTGCCAAAACGAGTACCACACCAAAGCCGGCATGATGCTCACCATGCGCTACAAGGGCCGCTGACCCGCTCGCCGATTGCCTCCGCCAGGCCGTGTCGCCCAACTACACTGGGCGTGTCCGGACGAGGAGCGCTGATGAGGAACCGTCACCACAGCCTCTGGAGCGCTGCGCTGATGACGGTGCTGGGCGGGATCGGCCTGGCTAGCGCGGCCGGCAGTCTGGACGTGAGCGACAAGACCTGTTCCCCGCAGCTTCCGCTGCTCGCCTCCGTGGGCGTCCACCTGGACCTGTTCGCACAGGCTCGAAGCTGCCCCGAACACAGCTATCTCCCCGGCAGCAACTTCGACACCACGGTACGGCTGTGGGTGCTGGTCTCGACCTCAACCCTGGCCGCCGGCATCGTCGGCGTGCTGCTGGCGCTGGGCGCAGGACTATGGGTACGCCGCACCCTGCGGTCGGCGCGCGACTGGCTGCACCGAAGGTTCCCGACGCCGTCATTCACCAGGCCAGTCGTGGCCAAGCCTGTACTTGCGGCCGCCACCCCGCGGCCTTTCCACTCTTTCGAGCACTATCAGCCATCGCAACGTCGCGGGCCACCAGTTTCGTTCTGCTGACTAGCCCTCTTCGTTCGCCGCGCCCAGCCGGATCGCGGCACCGCTTCCGCACGCGGTTCATGCCTCCGACGCCGTGGGCGTGACGAACGAGCCATCCCGATGGCGAACTCAGCGGGCAACCCAGGTTCGCACACGACGGACTCGATGGTGTCCTTCGGCCCGCTCCGCAGTTCACCGTCCGCTGCAAATCGCGGGAGCCGTCACCATCGCTACGCAGTCATCAGGAGACTGACATGAGCAAGGATCAATCGACTCACCCAAGCGCTGGTGACGCCCGAGCGGCGCCGCGAGCCCCCATCAGGCTGAGGACCAGGACGATCGTGATGCTCCTCATCGGGGTCGCATTCATCGCTCTGTGGGTCTACCTCGGACTCCAGTTGACCCGTCCGGTACCGACGCCGGCACATTCAACGATCTCGGCAGTTCACTCCAGGTGAGCGAGATCCAGGCAGTGATCCCGAGAGGGATAGCCGACTTCGTGCGAACAGTGGCGAGTGACCATGGCGGTGAAGCGGCCTCGCACACTGTCGTCTCTGAGTTGGCCCACCAGGGCCAGCGCCGACCGCAGCCCGATCGGGCGCGCGCACGGCTCTACGCCTGCGCCGGAGTTGTCGTGAAGATACACCCCTTTGGGGCCGATACAGCACTCCTACGACGCCGGCTGCAGGTCATCACCCAACCCGGAGCAAGCCGCTTCTGGGTTCAGCCACTGCACGGCATTCCGATACTCGCGCCCGACGGACAACTCACCACGATCTGGCCACGAGTAGCCGTGCTGGCTCCCGACCACCGGCCACCGTGGACGCAGTTGGGAACCCTGCTTGCTGAGCTGCATCGCACCCGTCCCGCTGGGTCGTCATTCCCGCAGGCGGGCGTGCTTGCCCGGCTTGGCCGGGCGATTGACTATCTGCGCCGCCGTCCCTACGACGACCTGATCTGGCTGGTCGAACTCGGCGAGAACCTTGCCAGCCGGCTACGCCGGCCACAACGCACCGCGATGATCCACGGCGACCTCCACCTGGGTCAACTGGGCCGCCCCTCGCCGGCGGGCGACTGGTACCTGCTCGACCCCGACGACACGGGCGTCGGCGACCCGGCCTGGGACCTTGCGCGCCCAGCCGCGTTCTGGGCGGCAGGGTTGCTCCCTGACGAGCCCTGGACGATCCTCCTCAATGCCTATCGAGCCGCTGGCGGTCCCGCCGTGCCGCCAGCCGGCGACCCCTGGACCGACCTCGACCCACCGGCTCGCGCCGCGACCCTGATCGCGGCCGCTCGCTCTCTCCGCTCCGGCGAGTCCCCAGCCACGACCCGCGCACTGCTACAGGCGTGCCGCCGGATGCAGGACAGTTGACAGCCCCAGCAGAAACCACAGGTGCCGGCGGTTCACCGTGCCACGCCGACATCCGAGTCAGCGTCAGCGACCCGCCTCACTCCGACGCCCGGGTGCATCCGCACAAGCCACAACGGCGAGCGGGCCGGACGGCCCGCGACCGAGGCTGTCCTCGTGGTTGGCGAGCACCGCCCGCGTCGCCACCAGTCGATGAACGCAGGTCCGCGAGACTAGCTGGAAAAGAACAACCCCGCCAGGCCGCCTTTGCGATACCGACGATCACCGTGCTTGCCCCAAGCGGGGCCATAGCCGGGCGGTGGCGGTGCCTGGCTGACGAACCGGCCCTCCATCTGCGTGAGGTGCTCAAGTTCACCGAAGTCGAGGAAGAGCCCTCGACAACTTCCGCACTGCTCCAGCTGGATTCCGTTGCGCTCATAAGTTCGCATCGCGCCGTGACACTTCGGGCACACAATCGCCGCCCGCGGGGGTTCCTGCCCCGGATAGGGATCGTATGGACGCGGGTGGTTCGGATAGGTCATGCCACCAATCATGACGACCCGAGCCAAATCATCGGCCAGCTCATCGAGGCCGGGACGGAATGTGGAACGCGGGGTCTGGATGAAGACGAAACCGGCGTCTGGCTTGCACAAACGCCACGGAACAAGACGGGAGAGTTGTGTGACTCCTCCAACACCAAGTTGTGCATAGACACACCAGGGAGCCGTCGGAGAGGGTGGAACTCGAAGGGGAGTAGTTCCGTCCAGGCCCTCGGTTCGGACGCGGTGCGTCGACATGCTGGCGGTCATCCTGATCCGCCCGGCGTAGCACCTCATTTTGCGAGGCGAACGAGACCTTCGGCCACGGCCTTGACCTGGAGTGCCCAATGCCTGCTGCCCTGATCCGCCGCGTCCTGCTGTGTCTACTCGTTGCAGGCCCAGCCGTCGCCATCCGTGTGTTGGGAGTTGAGTTCTCAGCAGTGGCTGAGGTAGTCGTCTTCGGCGCGGCTGTGGTGGCAGCAGCGTTCCTTCTCGCCTGGGCCGCCGAAGCCGCCCAGAAGGACATCTCGGGCGCCCTCGCCATTGCCTTGCTGGCACTGATCGCAGTTCTCCCGGAGTATGCCGTAGACCTGTACTACGCCTACCGCTCCGGTTCCGATCCGTCCTACCTCCACTTCGCGGCCGCGAACATGACCGGCTCGAACCGGCTGCTACTCGGCTTCGGCTGGCCCCTCGTCGTGGTCGTCGCACTCGTCGTCGCGCGCCGCCAGGCACGCCGGGACGATGCACCCACCCCCAATGCGCTGGAGCTGCCTGTTGCCAGCCGACGAGACGTCGGCTTCCTCGCTATCCTCGGGCTCGTCGCGTTCGTGATCCCGCTCATCGGGAGCATCCCGCTGTGGTTCGGGGTCGGTCTCATCGTCGTGTTCGGCCTCCATCTATGGCGAGCCGCGCAGACCTACGACGCTGACCAGGAGGAGTTCGTAGGCGCGGCAGCGCTGATTGCCGGGCTTGACGCCCGACCGAGGCGCATTCTCGTCGTGGCGATGTTCCTCGTCTCCGGGGCGGTGATCCTGATCTCAGCCGAACCGTTCGCCGATGCACTAGTCGCCTCAGGCTCGGCGCTCGGCATCGACAGCTACTTTCTGGTTCAGTGGCTCGCCCCGCTAGCCTCGGAGGCCCCGGAGTTCATCATCGCGGTGATGTTCGCCGCCCGCGGCAAAGGTGTGGCTGCCATCGGCACGCTGATCGCATCCAAGGTCAACCAGTGGAGCCTGCTGGTCGGCTCACTGCCCGTGGCGCACTTCCTGGGCGGTGGACCCAGTTCGCTGGCTCTAGACAGCCGCCAAGTCGAGGAGTTCACCTTGACGGCCACCCAGACGCTGCTCGGGGTGGCAATCATCCTCGCGCTGCGGTTCCACTGGTGGTCCGCGATCGGGCTCGCCGCGCTCTTCGGCGTCCAGTTCCTCATCACTGACACCACCGGACGGTACGTGCTGAGCGCCATCCACCTCGCCCTCACCATCGGCTTCCTCGTCGCTCATCGACACAGCATCCTCCCCACACTCGTCGCGCCCTTCCACGAGCAGCCCGCAGTCGATCAAGACGAGCCGAAGACCGTTATGGACACCCACGCCTAGGATGACCCCGATGAAGCGCTCTCCTGCCACCCGCATGGTCGAGGACTATGTAACGCTGATCTGGAAAGCCCACGAATGGCCTGGCGGGGAGCCCTCTACAACAGACCTAGCCGCCCAACTCGGCGTGACTCCCTCGACCGTCTCGGCCAACCTAAAACGACTCGCCCGCGACGGACTCATCTCCTACGAGCCTTACGGCCCAATCGAGTTGACCGACGACGGGCGCGCAATCGCGATAGACATCGTTCGACGACACCGAATCGTGGAGACCTATCTCGTCGAGCATCTAGAGCTGTCCTGGGACCAGGTCCACGACGAGGCGAACCACCTGGAGCACGCCGTTTCCGACCTCGTACTGGACCGCATGGACGCCGCACTCGGGCACCCCACCCACGACCCCCACGGAGCCCCGATCCCCGACCCTGACGGACGGATCCCGCCCGATCACAGCCAAGCTCTCAACGAGGCCGAACCCGGCACCTCCGTGCAAGTGCTGCGCGTCTCGGATCGCTCGCCCGACATCCTCCGCTACCTCACCGGACACGGAATCTCGGTCGGTACCAGACTTACCGTCACCGACGTCAGCCCCGCGGCTGCGGCCGTCCGGGTCACCGTCGACGACACTACGATCGACCTCGGCCTCCCGGCCGCCATTGCAGTACGCGTCAGCCCCCGAACAGACCCAGAAGCACACACCCCTGGTCCCGCCTAGGTTCCGCCAATGAAGGGCCTCGGCATGGACAGCGCTCAGCCGGGGCTCACGGGAGCACACAGAGAGCACTGCACATGGCTTATCCCAGCAATCAGCCGGACCCAGACAGCAGGACGGACAAGACCTCGCCCGCGCCGCCGGTCACCTACGCTGAGCAGCTCAGCTGCCAAGCAGGACGACCCGCAGCGCTGCTCGGCATCCTCATCGCGTTCGCGTTCTACTTCACTCTCACGCCATGGATCTCGCTGGCGATCACCGCCGTCTCCCACTACGTGACAGCACCCGACGTGCCTTTCACCGACTTTCAGAGTTATGCCGCCAGCTACCAGATACCCACCGGACTCGCGGCGAACGGCATCGCCATCGCCGGGCTGCTCCTGTGCTGCTGGCTCCTGATGACCCGACTCCACCGTGCCCCGCTTGGACAACTCTCCTCGGTGGAACAACGTCTGCGCCGCGGCTATCTCGGGATATGTCTCGGGATAGCGACCATCCTCATCCTTGGCGGGAGCTTGCTGGTCGGCTACCTCCAAAGCCAGCCCTTCCAGTTCGCGCCGCAGCCGCAGTGGTGGAGCTTCCTTGTCGTCGTGGCAATCGTCACCCCGTGGCAGGCCGCAGCCGAAGAGTACCTCTTCCGCGGCTACCTACTACAGTCGATGACCAGACTCACCGCCAACCCCTGGATCGGGGCCGCCGCATCGTCACTCGTGTTTGCCTCACTCCATGGCGTCCAGAACGCCGCACTGTTCGTAGACAGACTCGCTTTCGGGCTGCTCGCCTCGACCCTCGTGATCCTCACCGGCGGTCTCGAAGCAGGCATCGCGGCTCACATCATCAACAATGTCGGCGCCTACTCCATCGCCGCAATGACCTCCAGCATCGCGCAACTCCGGGCAACGCAGGCGATCTCATGGACCGACGCCCTCACAAACATCACCATCTTCGCCGCCTTCGCCACGGCGGCGACACTCGTCATACGACTACACCGGCTACCCACGAGGATGGATAACGCGGACGCGTCATAGGCCCAACCCCTGTCAACGACTCCCAAACAGGCAACAAAGCGCGCTACCCCACACCTCTCAATCACCACCCACACCGCGGACCCCAGCACGCCGAGCGCCAACGGGCTCCTACTGCTCGCTGCCTGGCCGACCTACGAACGCAGGATCACCGCATCGGGGACACCCCCGCCGCTCACCCAGCGGAGTGATCGCGGCCGGCGGTCGCGTAGCCTCCGCTACCCAAGCGGCGAGAACGCTGACACGGCAGTCAGTGCGATCGCCGCTTGTAGAGGCAGGACCCCATTGCCAAGCGCCATCAGTTGCTGGTTCGGCGGAAGGCCATGTCGTGGATCGGAGAGCCAGGCGGTAGGGAGTCCCATGAGCCACTCCACGAACTCCGGTGCTGGACGCGGGCCATTCTCGTTCCTCAGGAGTGCGGGCGCTGGTGCGACTCGTCCGGTGATGTGCTCCCAACGAGCCACGGCGTGGGCATAGCGTCCCCAGCGGTGAAGATGTCCTCGGTCAGCGACCACAACGTCGCCGAGTCGCTGTGCCTGCTGAGCGAGCCATCCGGTCCGTGGAGCGCGAGGTCGATGATCTGGTGCGAGAGTGCGATCGTGCCCCGTCTCGCCTTCACCTTGTCCAGGGTCTCTCCACCTCGAAGCGAGTCCGACGCGAGCGGGGTTCGGAACAGCGTCTTGACGCTGGGCCAGGAGGAAGATGCGGAACCGGGGGTGAGGAGCGCCGACAAGGGAAGCAGGTAGACCGACCCATCGTGCATCCATCCGCAGGTCGGCCAAATCGCCGAGTACGGCGCCGGCTGCTCGTAGAGGTCGAGTTGCGCTGTCTCCCAGATGCCACGGGTCGGGCTCCAGAGCGCGAAGGGCTGTATCGTCGGGGGTTGCTGCGCAGGGGTTGCGCGGGGCATTGTCGTCTCCTTCGGTGATCGGTCGGATGGCTGGGGACGAGAGCAGACCGCGGACGTTTTCGATGACGACCCATTGGGGTTGCAGCACTTCGATGGCTGTGCCCATGTGCGCCCATAGACCTGAGCGGGTTCCGGGTGCGAGACCGGCGCGCTTGCCGACGGTGGACACGTCTTGGCAGGGGAAGCCGCCGATCAGAATGTCAACGGGCTCGACCTGCGACCAGCTGATCCTTGTGATGTCGCCCAGATTCGGGGCGTCGGGCCAGTGGTGGGCGAAGACCCTGGCCACGGGCTCATTGATCTCAGAGAACCAGACGGTCTCTCCGCCGAAGACATGTTCGACAGCGAGGTCGAGGCCGCCGTATCCCGAGAAGAGCGAACCGATCCTCAGCGGACTCGCGGGATCGGTCGGTGTGTCGTGCATGAATGCTCCGGCTGACGGGATGATCCCCGGCCAGAACTCGCGTGAGTCGTGTCGCCGGGCTGGTCACCTGTCAGGTGCACCACTACGTCGTGCTGACCTGTCCTCGCGGTCGCCGGCCCAGTGCCATCCAGTCCATCGACCAGCAACGTCCATTCACGACAGCCCGCACTCAGGAAGCTCCGCCACACCCTGCCTTTTCTGAGCTGACACGCCTCTTGCAGGTCGAGGTTGAGCCGGCCATGACCGCTTCAGAAGTCACCGGGTGAGGGTGCTCACCTGCCCGGCAGGAGCGGAGGTGGGCATGACGGTTTCGATGCGCGTGATGTCGGCAG